>OLQE01000280.1_pt1 | contig 44554 bp, 34 predicted proteins | sample 1643161 | NCBI WGS metagenome assembly OLQE01 (sample SAMEA3136650, study PRJEB25190) | human gut metagenome
CCTTCAAAGATTGAGGGATTCAGGGAGTTTGAAGCGGACTTGTCCGCTTTGTTCTGTAATGAAAAAATGTCACCATAATCATGTAAAAACAAAAAACTATCCTTTCGGATAGTTCCATAAAGAAAAATACTCTGCTACAATAAAGATACACTACATAAAATCTGAAAATCAAGAGGAGGGGAGTATGAAGAAAAACATTCAATCTGTAAGCGAAACCTACATATGCCCGAAAAAAGCAGGGTATAAATTCCGTTCAGCCCGGAAATTTCATACTCCACTTTATCTTTATGGAGTAACTGGTATTGGGAAGACTGCATTGATTTTAAATAATGTTAATATGAAGAAATGTAGTTATTACAGTGCTACAACGATTCTTGCAGATGAGATCAATATAGAAAAGAAAACTACTGAGCACACTGTTGTGATCGATGATCTCCAGTCACTTGCGGATTCTTCCCAAAAAGAAGCTTATTTTGAAAAAATAAAAGAACTGCTCGGCAGAGAAGACATATGGCTGATCCTGATTTCACGGTGTCCGTTCCCACGCTGGCTGCTGCCACTTCGTGCAAAATATATCTTTGTAGAAATCGAAGAAGAAGATTTTCTTTTTTCTCTTGATGAGCAGATTGCATACATAGAGCAGTTCGGACTTGAACTTCCGCATGAACAACATCAGGCGGCATGGAGTATAGGTGGCGGAAATCCATTGTCACTGTTCTTTTATGTCATGGAAAACTGTAATCTGGAGCGGACGATTAAGCGTCAGTGGGATTATCTGGAGGTTCATGTATATGATCAGTGGGATCTGCAGCTTCAGGAATTTTTTATGGATGTTTCAATCGTAGAAGAATTTACAGTTCAGCTTGCAACAATGCTGACCGGCAGGCGTGATGTAGAAAAGTTGATCTTACAGGCTGAAGAAACAGGAAATTTCTTTGAAATATGTGGTACAAACGGAATCTGGAGATGCCGCTGGCCGATGCGTAAATCTATGCAGCAGAGACTTCGCAGACGCAAAACCGCAGAACAGATCGAGCGTCTATATTACAGTGCAGGGTTATATTATGAGATTAACGACCAGATTCCGGAAGCGCTTGATATGTATGAAAAATATAATGATATGGATAGCATTTCAAGACTTCTGACTGCAAATGCAAGAAAAAATCCTTCCAGTGGGCATTACTTTGAGCTTCGCAGATATTACCTGGAACTTCCGGACAATATTGTGGAAGACAGTCCTGTTCTTATGGCGGGGCTCAGTTTACTGCAGTCAATGTTGATGAATATCGAAGAAAGCGATCGTTGGTATCACGCATTGGAAAAATATGCAGAGGAACATACGGGAAGCGAGAAGCGGGAGGCAAGAAGCCGCCTTCTTTATCTGAAAATTGCATTGCCACATACGGGAAGTACCGGACTGATCGATATTTTCAAGAATGCGGATCTGTTACTGCGCGACCGAAAAGCAGTACTTCCGGAGTTTTCTGTTACGAGTAATCTTCCGTCTCTGATGAATGGAGGAAAAGATTTCTGTGAATGGAGCAAACATGACAAAGAACTTGCGCGCGGAATCGGCATACCGGTAGCATTTGTTCTTGGCAAATATGGCAAAGGTCTTGTTCCGATGGCACTCGCAGAAAGTTATCTGGAAAAGGGACAGGATATTTTTGAGATTTTTTCGCTTGCAGAAAAAGGAAAAATGGAGACAGACAGCGGCGGCAAGCTGGAAATGTTTTTTGTTGGTGTCGGTCTGCTTGCATGGCTTTCGGTTTTAAACAGAGATGCAGAAGGTGCAGAAAAAACGTTGCTGAGTTTTCTGGAACGGGCGAGGAAAGATGCACCGAATCTGCTTCCTAATATAGATGCTTTTTTATGCCGTGTGCATTTATACATGGGAAAAGATGTGGCAGACTGGATGTCACAGGCACCGGATGAGAGCAGAGAATTTTGTACCATGGATCGTTTTCGTTATCTGACGAAAGTAAGAATCTACATACAGAGGGGGCAGTATCAGGCTGCGTATTGTCTGATTCAGCAGATTCTGTATTATGCAAAGCTGATGAAACGAACTTACATATATATGGAAGCAACGCTTCTTCTGGCAATCGTACAATACCGGACGAATCAGCCAGCGTGGAAAGAAATGCTGCAGGAGTGCATAAGCAGGGCAGAAGAGTACCATTTCGTACGGGTTCTGACCAGAGAAGGTTTGGTGCTGATGCAGATGCTTGAAAAAGAAAAATTTATCTGGCAGGATGCAGAGTACAAAAATCAGGTTCTGACAGAATGCCGGCAGATGGCAGAAGCATATCCGTCTTATCTTATGGAAGAAGTAGAAGAGCAGATCTCTTTAAGTACCAATGCAGTCAAAATACTGAAATTACAGGCAGAAGGCATGGCGTCAGCGGCTATAGCCCAAAGCATGAAACTTTCGGAAGCGACAGTGAAATACCACTGTCGGGAAACATACCGTAAATTAGGCGTTAAAAATAAAACAGCAGCAATCGCGGAAGCGCGAAAAAGAAAATTAATCTGAATATTATCAGACAGGAGGAAGAACAATGAAGAAACAGATATTCAGTGTATTGCTTACACTTTGCATGGCTTCATCAACTATGCCGGCAACAGTGTTTGGAGCAGAAGAGGGAAGTGTGGCAGTTAAGGCGGAAGTATCACAGCAGGATGATTCTGCAAAAGATGCTAAAGAAGCCGGCAGCAGTGAGGCAAAAGTTGAAACTCCGGTGGGAGATACAGCAAAAGAAGATACAACAAAAGAAGATTCAGCAAAAGAAAATACAACAAAAGAAGATTCAGTTTCCGGGGCAGAAGAGGACACACCAAAGGAAGAGAAAGTAACAGAAGAGAAATCAAAGGAAGAAACACCAGAAAACGAAACGAAAAAAGAAGAAGCACCCGAATCAGAGAATACACAGAAGAACGAAACGGCACAGGATGCGGATGAGCAGAAACAGGCAGAAGCGGCGGCACAGAACGCTGACGAGAAAAATGCAAAAGACATCGCGGTACAGGCAAACGAGGGCGAGAAAGATGTTGCGAGTAAGACAGACTTAGAGACTGCATTGAATGACGATAGCATTCATACAATCAATATCACGGGCGATATCACGTATACAGATTCTTTAGCCACGAGTAAAAGGATTGTAGTAAAAAACGGATCAACTTTCAAGTGGAGTGTTTATAAGGGGACATTTAGTGTGCCTCTGGAAATTGAAAGTGGCGCTACTTTTATAGTGTCTTCATCTTGGCAAGCGATTGTTAGTGGGGATGTTACAAATAATGGTACAGTTAATGTTACACGAAGCAGCTGGGGTATATGTCTGTGGAATGCAGTCACCAGTGGAAGCGGAACGCTGGGAAGTTCAACTGCAGACGTGGTTTATGTCAGATATGGATGCGTACCGGATACAATGCTGACAGGTTCATATAGAATCAATGTTCTGGATGATCAGAGTAAATATCCGACAGTAGCGCTTCCGACAACGATGTATGTAGGAGATACGATCACACCAACATTTACAAATATTATCGGAGGTGTTGATCTGGCAAGTGTTTTTACCTTCAAATGGCAAGATGGAAATTCCTTTGAAAGATATGATAAAGCAGTAAGTCCAAAGCTGACAAAGGCAGGAACATTGAAACTGAATGTCAGTGTAAAAAAACCTTATGCCATGCAAACAAGTGGAAACAGTTCGCCGGGAAGCCTGGATGCACAAGGAACAGTAACCCAAAAGCTTCTGAATATCGTCTACGTAGATGCAAATAATGGTGATAACAATAATCTCGGAGACACTACGACCAGTGCATTAAAAACTGTCGGCAAGGCAATAGATCATGTGGCTGAGGGCGGAACAATCATCTTACTGAGTGATTGCAGCAGTTCGGCCGTGATTGAAAAAAGTGTTACCATAAGAAGTGCTGATGGAAATAAATTTACATTCAATCCTTCCTATATTTATGTATATAAAAGCGTGAATTTTGCGTCTGTGAATTTTGAAGGACTGACAGTCAGCAAAGCAGCGGGCAATATTGGAAATATTGCATTTAACAACTGTACCGGAACAATTTCAAGTATTGCGGATAGTATTGCAAACGTCACGGTGGAAAATTCTGCACTTGGCACAACAGCGGATGGGGTATTAAGCGCAGCCAATACTTTGACATTAAATAATTCCTCGTTTTCCGGAAAATTCCAGACCAATAACTTTGTTTCGACAGGAAATAATACATTAAACATTGTAAAAAATCGCCCGAGCCGTATCAATGGAAGTATCACGATCGCAGATCCGATTACTATTCAGGTGAATGCGGATGACTTTACAAAAGGATTAAAAGTACTTGAAATTCCGGAAGGTACCGGAGATACTGTCCAGGATAAGGTACAGCTTACAGAGGCACAGAAACAGAACGGACTTTATAAGCTGAAAGGCCAGAAACAGTATAATGGCACGTATATCATTGTTTCACAGAGAGCTGATGCAGCCGGCAAGATTGCTGTGGCGAATGAGCCGTTTATCAACCAGGAAGTAGGAGAACCTTACGGAAATCTATGGACAGCCCCGAACCTTTATGGAAAAAGTGCCGAATGGAGTGGATTCAGCAACACAGCCGAAAAGAAATGGATGGCGGACGATATTCCGGAGTTGACGGTTGTTCTGAAAACAGAATCAGATATGCATTTTGACAGCACTTTTGATCCGCAGAAGATGAGTGTACATACATGGCCGGACACTACAGACTGGGATTATATTCCAAATGACGAAAATAAACATTCAAATGTTGAGATTCTGGTAAAAGACGGACAGGGTGCCAGTGCAGACGGAACGACATTTACGTTTACAGTCCGCTATCCGAAGGTGGAACGGCTTGATCAGACAATTACAGTGGACACTACAGCAAGAAATGCATACTGCAATGATGCACTGGAGGCACGCGAGGCTACTGCAAAGACAGAACTTTCCTATGAGAGCAGCGATCCGACTGTAGCAACGGTAGATCCAAAGACCGGAGTATCACAGCACTGAAACCGGGAACGACGCAAATCATTATAAGAGCGGCACAGTCAGATCTGTACAAAGAAGCTGTATCTGGTTACGAGCTTATCGTAGACCATGCACCGGTTACGGCACCGACGGTAATCACCGGGCTTGTTTATAATGGCAAGGCACAGAAACTGGTAAATCCGGGCAGTACGGCAGAAGGAAAGATGATGTATAAAGTCGGCGATGGCGAATGGAGTGAAGAAATACCGGAGGCGACAGAAGCCGGAGAATACACAGTTTCCTACAAAGTAGTCAGAGCCGAAGGGCATGGAGAAACAGATGTACAGCAGCTCAAAGTAACAATTACACCTGCAAAAAAGGATGATTCAAAGAAGGATGGTTCAAAGGGCGACACCGGAAATAAATCAGATGGAAAAGATGATACATCGGATACAAATAAGAACGGTGATACAAATAATACCAACCAAAACAGCAATACAAATACGACTTCTGTGACGAATACAAATAAAACATCCGGTGGTACACAGAGCACAGCTGTAAAAAACAGCACGACCGTATCCGCAGTAAAAACGGGCGATACGACCGACATTTTAGGTTATATCGGCGCAGCTTTCATAGCACTTGCGGCCGCAGCCGGAATCTTCTTTATCAGAAAAAAAGACAGATAATAGCTGAATCAGGGGCAGGACCATACAGTTCCTGCCCCTACTCTATACCAAAGTATGCAAGAGAAGCTGCCAGTGGCAGGTTCTCTGTATGACATGAACCCCATTATCTTGCATTTTTTACATCATCTGTGCTAAGATGAGTGTCAGAAAGTGAGTGAAATCAATATGAAACAATAGAAAATAAAAGACGGGAGAAAAAAGATGAATCGGAAAGATTTCAAAAACAAAAGTGAAATGCAGATATTTCTGTCATATTTCAAACCCCACAGGAAACTGTTTTTTCTGGATATGGCATGTGCACTGGGAATTGCGATGATCGATCTGGCATTTCCATTTATTTCCAGATGGTGTATGTACAAACTTTTGCCGGATAATGCATGGAGAACATTCTGGACTGTCATGGCAATCGTATTTTGTGCATACATTCTGCGGTCTGTTTTTACCTATATTATTACTTACTGGGGACACACGTTTGGTGTCCGGATAGAAACAGATTTTCGGCGTGACTTATTTCAGCATATTCAGGAGCTGAGTTACTCGTATTTTGACAATGCCCGCGTGGGACAGTTAATGAGTCGGCTCACATCGGAACTATTTGATATTACGGAGTTTGCACATCATGCACCGGAAGATATTTTTATTTCAACAGTAACGATCATTGGTGCGCTGATCATTATGTTTACGATCCAGTGGAAACTGGCGCTGGTGATCGCGGTGACAATTCCGATTTTTCTTGTGATCGTGTGGAAATGCCGTTTTTCCATGCAGAATGCATCCCGCAATGTAAAAAAAGAAATGGCAGCGATCAATACGGATTTTGAATCCGGACTTTCCGGCCTTCGTACGGCGAAAGCTTTTGCAAATGAGGAAAAAGAACTCGACAAATTTGATTCTGCAAATTTGAGCTACCGTGATTCAAAAGCGGATTTTTATCGGGCAATGGGAATGTTTAATTCAGTAATGGAATTTTTCATGTGTATTCTTTCAGCAATCGTGATTGCGGTCGGCGGTGCACTGATCATGTCAGATCAGTTGAACATCATTGACCTGATCACATTCAGTTTGTATGTGTCTACTTTTGTAAATCCGGTACGTAAGCTTTCAACGACGGTGGAACTGATTGCGAACGGAACAGCCAGTCTGCACAGATTTGTAGAACTGATGCGGACAGAACCGGGACTTAAGGATGCACCGGATGCCACGGAGTTTCAGAATGTCAAAGGACAGATCGATATAGATCATGTCGGATTTGCTTATGAGGGAGATCAGACAGTACTTAAGGATGTTTCCCTTCATATAAAACCGGGTGAGACGATTGCGTTTGTAGGATCTTCCGGTGGCGGAAAAACTACGCTCAGTCAGTTGATTCCGCGATTTTATGATGTGACTGACGGAAGTATTTCCATTGATGGAATGGATGTAAGAAAGGCTACACAGGAATCGCTGCACAGAAATATCGGTGTTGTGCAGCAGGAAGTTTTCCTTTTTGCAGACAGTATTGCGGAAAACATCCGTTATGGAAAACTCGATGCGACAATGAATGAAATCATACAGGCGGCAAAGATGGCAGAAATTTATGACGATATTATGGAAATGCCGAAAGGATTTGATACAAATGTCGGAGAAAGAGGCGCACTTCTTTCCGGTGGACAGAAACAAAGAATTTCAATTGCACGTATTTTCCTGAAAAATCCGCCGATTCTGATTCTGGATGAGGCAACTTCTGCGCTGGACAGTGTGACAGAGGCAAAAATCCAGGAAACATTTGAGAAACTTGCAGTCGGAAGAACGACGATTATCATAGCCCACAGACTTTCTACAGTCAAGAGTGCGGATGACATCGTGGTTATCGAACAGGGACAGATTGTTGAAAAAGGATCGCACAACGAACTGATGCAAAAAGAAGGGGTATATGCATCACTGGTTCATACACAGGAATTAAAAAAGTAATCGGGGGATTAACCCTCGATTACTTTTTTGATTGCGTCATAAAGTTCGTCGTATGTTTCATATGCCGGAATTTCAGGATATTCGGCTTTGATCGCATCGGTGCTCTTAAAGAGAAATCCTGCCTTGCTGGCCTGGATCATGCCGAGGTCATTGTGGCTGTCACCGCTTGCAATGGTATCATATCCAATGGACTGCAGTGCTTTTACGGTTGTGTATTTGGATTTTTCACAGCGCATTTTAAAGTCTGTGATCTCGCCGTTGTCTGCGACTACGAGAGAGTTGCAGAAGATAGTCGGATAACCGAGTTTTTTCATCAGAGGTCCGGCAAACTGTGAAAATGTATCACTGATGATGATGACCTGAGTCAGTTCGCGAAGCTTATCCAGAAATTCTTTGGCGCCCGGGATCGGATCGATTTTGGAAATGGTTTCCTGAATCTCCTTCAGTCCAAGGCCATGTTCTTTCAAAATGTTGAGACGGTATTTCATTAGTTTATCGTAGTCCGGCTCATCTCTTGTTGTTCTTTTTAATTCCGGGATACCGGTTTCTTCTGCAAATGCGATCCAGATTTCAGGAACCAGTACGCCTTCAAGGTCTAAACAGACAATTTCCATAATTTCTCCTCCGTTCTGAGATAACTTTATTATTGTAGCATGGTACCGCGTCTCTTTAAGTGCGTATTCGTATATCATTATAACCGAAAAATATCGAAATCGCTATATAAAATTACAGAAAAGTAGATTTCCTTAATTCATTCAAAAGGAATCCTGCTTGTATCACATCGGCAGTTAGTGATATGATAAACAGGAAGAAATAATGAGAGGCTTGGTGAAATAGAAATGAAACAGGAAAATTATATAAAAGGAATGGTTATGATCATTCTGTCGGCATTTTTCTTTGCGTGCATGAATGTCAGTGTGCGTCTGGCGGGAGATCTGCCATCCATTCAGAAAAGCTTTTTCCGTAATCTGGTGGCGGCAATTTTTGCAGCAATCATTTTAGGAAAAAATCATATTGTACCAAAGGTGCAGAAACAGTACTGGGGTGCGCTGCTCCTTCGCTGCGCGTTCGGCACACTGGGAATCCTCTGTAACTTTTATGCGATCGACCATCTGCTTGTTGCCGATGCTTCGATCCTGAACAAATTGTCCCCGTTTTTTGCAATCATTTTTTCTTTTCTGATTTTGAAAGAAAGGATTACTCCGGTGCAGGGAACCTGTGTGCTGCTGGCATTTATCGGATGCCTTTTTGTGGTAAAACCGGGATTTCAGAATGCAGCGTTGATTCCTGCGCTGATCGGAGTCTGCGGAGGACTTGGGGCAGGAATTGCATATACAATGGTGCGTGTGCTGGGAACACATGGAGTAAAAGGTCCGATCATTGTATTTTACTTTTCTGCATTTTCATGCCTGTTTGTGCTTCCGTATCTGATTTTTGATTATACTCCAATGACAGGAAAACAGCTTGTGACGCTTCTGATGGCGGGTCTTTTTGCAGCAGGCGGTCAGTTTACGATCACAGCAGCATATACGTATGCACCGGCAGGTAAGATTTCTATTTTTGATTATTCGCAGATCATATTCGCGACACTTCTGGGATTTTTCCTGTTTGGTGAAATCCCGGATCACTACAGTTTCATAGGATATGGTCTGATCATTCTCGCATCACTGGGAATGTTTGTTTATAACATGAAAGTTATAAAATGTCGATAATAAAAAGGTCCCTATTGATTTCGGGTAAGGGAGCAGATATAATGTGGACAGAAATGAAAATGTTTTAGGATAACATAAAATCCGGATCAATAAGGAGGTACATTATTAAGATGAAAATCGGAAATGATATTTATTATGTAGGTGTAAATGACCATCAGGTCGATCTGTTTGAGGGACAGTATGAGGTGCCAAATGGCATGTCCTATAACTCATATGTGATCAAAGATGAAAAGATCGCAGTTATGGATACGGTAGATGCAAACTTCACAGAAGAATGGCTTGGAAATGTTGCCAAAGTCCTGGATGGAGCAAAACCGGATTATCTGGTTGTACAGCATATGGAGCCGGATCATGCGGCAAACATTGAAAACTTCATGAAAGCATATCCGGATACAACTGTTGTTGCAAATACAAAGACCTTTACCATGATGGAAAATTTCTTCAGAGGTATGGATCTGGAAGGCAAAAAACTGGTTGTTGCCAACGGAGAGAGTCTGACACTGGGCAAACATGTCCTGACATTTGTATTTGCACCGATGGTTCACTGGCCGGAAGTTATGGTTACATATGACAGTACAGACAAAGTTCTGTTTTCCGCAGACGGATTTGGTAAATTTGGTGCTCTTGATGTAGAGGAAGACTGGGATTGCGAAGCCCGTCGTTATTATATCGGTATTGTTGGTAAATACGGTGCACAGGTACAGAAACTTCTCAAAGCAGCTGCAACTTTGGACATTCAGACGATCTGCCCGCTGCATGGACCGATCCTGACTGAAAATCTGGGACATTACATTGAGAAATATGACACCTGGTCATCTTATAAAGTTGAGAGTGAAGGCGTTGTGATCGCATATTCATCTGTTTATGGAAATACAAAGAAAGCCGTAGAAGTTCTGGCACAGAAGCTGGAAGAGAAAGGCTGCCCGAAAGTTTCCGTATTTGATCTTGCAAGAGATGATATGGCAGAAGCTGTTGAAGATGCATTCCGCTATGGTAAACTGGTTCTTGCCACAATCACCTACAATGCAGATATCTTCCCGTTCATGAAAACATACATCGACCATCTGACAGAAAGAAACTATCAGAACCGTACGATCGGTCTGATTGAGAATGGAAGCTGGGCTCCGAATGCTGCCAAAGTTATGAAAGCAGAATTCGAAAAGAGCAAAAACATTACATGGCTTGATACCACAGTTAAGATCATGTCTTCCTTAAGTGAAGAAAACATAAAAGAACTTGATCAGATGGCTGAAGAGCTCTGCAAATAATATAAAGAAATCCCCACAGGATATGAGGTGCTGAAACTTTGAAGAATTTCAGTATACATATCCCTGTGGGGTCTTTTTTGTGTATGAAATCAGATAAAATAAAACAGAAAATTTGGTTTACAGTTCGATTACAACCGCCTGATAGTCATCAAGAATTACAGAGCCATTATTGACATTCAGCTCAGGATAATTATTGAGCAGAACTTTGCGGCATGCAGACGGCAGTTTCACAGTCTGAGGCTCTTTCTGGAAATTGCCGAGTACAAGGAGGGTTTTGTCTCCTTTACGATAGTAAGACATCAGGTTGTGCTGTTCTTCGAGATAAGGAATCAGTTCGCCGTAAACAACGGTTTCTTTATATTCCGGATTTTTACGCAGTGTAATCAGTTCTTTATAGAAAGAAAGAAGAGAATCCGGATCGTTTTCCTGTGAAGCTACATTGATCTCTTTATAATTCGGGTTGAGCGGAAGCCATGGATTTCCACTGGTAAATCCGGCATTGGCGCTGTCGTTCCACTGAACCGGTGTACGGGCATTGTCACGGCTGTATTTGGAGATGCAGGACAGTGCCTCTTTTTCATTCAGACCGGCATTTTTTGCGACATGATATTCGTCGATTGTGTTGATATCATCGACCTGATCGATGGACTGGAAGTGCAGGTTTTCCATACCGATCTCCTGCCCCTGATAGATAAACGGCAGGCCACGGAGCATAAAATACATTGTTGCAAGAAGTTTCTTACTGTGGAGAGAAAGGTCTCCGTCCGGGATGTAGTGGCTGACACCACGCGGTTCATCATGGTTTTCTATAATATTGGAAAGATAACCAATATCCCCGACACGCTGCTGGGAGTGGAAACAGCATTCCTTATAATCGTCCGGAGTGATGGTTTTGCGGTCATACCAGCCGTTCGGGCTTCCTCCGAAAATGGTCGTGGAGAAGTCAAACATGCTGGAAAAATATCCGCCATCTCCGATGAAATCCGGAAGTTCTTCGTCTTTTTCATCAAAAACTTCACCTACGGAAAAAGCATTGTGCGGGCCAAAGGTGCGCGCCTGCATTTCGCTTAAGAATTCACCGATTCCGGTAGCTTCTTTCAACATATTCTGAATACTGGAAAGGCCGTCCGGACGATCGACCGGATAGTCTGCAAATGGGAATTTTTTCTTGATATTAATGATTGCATCGATACGGAAACCGCTGACACCGCGATCCAGCCACCAGTTAATATTTTTGTATACTTCTTCGCGGACTTCCGGGTTTTCCCAGTTCAGATCTGGCTGTTTCCTGTGGAAAACGTGCAGATACTGTTTGTCCGGATTGCCCGGCAGAGTTTCCCAGACAGGACCACCGAAGTAACTGCGCCAGTTACATGGAAGTTCGCCTTCTTTTTTGTCGGTAATGTAGAAGAAATTACCATATTTTCCGTCCGGATCCTCGCAGGCTTTTTTGAACCACGCATGCTCATCTGAGCAGTGGTTAACAACGAGATCCAGAAGAATATACATGTCACGTTTTTTTGCTTCGGCCAGAAGGCGGTCCATGTCTTCCAGTGTTCCGAAAACAGGATTGATATTGTAATAATCAGAGATGTCGTATCCCTGATCGGCAAAAGGAGACGGGTAGCATGGGGAGATCCATACGATGTCGACGCCCAGATCTTTCAGATAGTCTAATTTATCTATAATTCCCGGGATATCCCCGATTCCGTCACCGTTTGAGTCATAAAAACTCTTTGGATAAATCTGATAGGCGACTTTTTCGTGCCACCATTTTCTTTCCATAATAAAGTCCTCCTCAGTTTATATCGTGAGTCTATTATAAGCTCTTTTGAGACGAAAGTGTTATAAAAATATTTTTATATCTCTGATAAAAAATGAAGCAGATATATAAGAAAGAAAATTCTTTGGAAATTCTATTGACAATTTTTCTCATTTAGCATACCGTTAATCTGTGTATAATGATAAAAAATATCAATAAAACAAAGAATCAGACAAAAACAGGAAAAGACAGAAAGGAAAGTCGATATGACATCATTACGTGAACTTCCGATTGGAAAGACTGCAACAATACGTTCTGTCGGTGGAGAGGGAGCATTGCGGCAGCATTTTCTGGATATGGGACTGATCCCGAAGGGCGAAGTGACCATGGTGAAATATGCGCCGATGGGCGATCCGATGGAACTTCGTATCCACAGTTATGAACTGACGCTGCGACTTGCAGATGCAGAAAAGATAGAGATAGAGAATATACGCGACGCTGTTAGTGTACCGGACAGCAGGGCGTTACATAAAAATAATACAGCGAGGACAATTCCGCATCCTGGACTTGGTGAAGGCGGAAAATACCACAAAAAAGAGACGGAGCATCCGCTTCCGGACAATGAAATTCTTACGTTCGCGCTTGCAGGAAACCAGAACTGCGGTAAAACAACATTATTTAATCAGCTGACCGGTTCCAGCCAGCATGTCGGAAACTTTCCGGGCGTTACCGTAGACAGAAAAGATGGAAATATTCGTGGAAAAAGCAATACGCTGGTCACTGACCTGCCGGGTATTTACTCCATGTCACCGTATTCCAGCGAGGAGATCGTAACACGAAATTTTGTGCTTGATGAACATCCAAAAGGAATCATCAACATTGTAGATGCGACGAATATTGAGAGAAATCTGTATCTGACGATGCAGTTGATGGAACTGGATATTCCGATGGTTCTTGCGCTGAATATGATGGATGAGGTGCGGGAAAACGGCGGTTCCATTCTGGTCAATCAGATGGAGGATATGCTGGGAATCCCGGTCATCCCGATTTCTGCGGCAAAGAATGAAGGAATTGATGAACTGGTACAGCATGCCATTCATGTGGCAAAATATCAGGAACGTCCGCAGCCAATTGATTTCTGTGATGTAAATGAAGACGGTGGTGCGGTACATCGGTGCCTTCATGCAATCATGCATCTGATCGAGGATCACGCGAAGGCAGCCGGAATTCCGGTACGTTTTGCAGCAGCGAAGCTTGCCGAAGGCGATTCGCTGATTATGGAAAGTCTGAAACTGGATCAGAATGAAAAAGAGACACTGGAACATATCGTTAAACAGATGGAAAAAGAGCGTGGACTTGACCGTGCAGCAGCTATTGCCCATATGCGTTTTGATTTCATCGAGAAAGTCTGTGATGAAACAGTCGTAAAGCCAAAAGAAAGCAAAGAACACCTGAGGAGTATGAAGATTGACCGCATTCTGACAGGAAAATATACGGCAATTCCGTGCTTTATCGGAATCATGGGACTTGTTTTCTTCCTGACTTTCAGCGTGATTGGTGCATTTTTGCAGAATCTTCTTGAGATGGGCATCACGGCACTGGGTAATATTGTAGATCAGTGGATGAGGGCGGCCGGTGTCAATGATGTGATTCATTCGCTTGTTATGGATGGAGTTTTTAACGGCGTCGGAAGTGTTTTAAGTTTTCTTCCAGTTATCGTGACGTTGTTTTTCTTCTTATCGTTGCTGGAAGACAGCGGATATATGGCGCGTGTTGCATTTGTAATGGACAAGCTGCTGCGAAAGATCGGTCTTTCCGGAAGAAGTATTGTTCCGATGCTGGTCGGATTCGGTTGTACTGTTCCGGGTGTTATGGCAAGCCGTACACTTCCGTCGGAACGTGACCGTAAGATGACGATCTTGTTGACTCCGTTTATGAGCTGTTCGGCAAAGCTTCCAATCTATGCATTTTTTGCGGCAGCATTTTTCCCGAAACATGGAGCACTTGTAATGATTGCTCTGTACTTTGGCGGGATTTTGATGGGAATCCTGATGGCACTTCTGATGCGGAGAACGTTGTTCAGTGGAGAAGCAGTGCCGTTCGTTATGGAACTTCCGAATTACCGTATGCCGGGTGCAAAGAATGTCGGACATTTGCTCTGGGACAAAGCGAAAGATTTTCTGCAGAGAGCATTTACTGTTATATTTATGGCAACCCTGGTGATCTGGTTCCTGCAGACTTTTGATGTGCATTTCAGCATTGTGACTGATTCAAAAGACAGTATTCTTGCGATGGTGGCAAGTGTGATTGCACCGATTTTCAAACCAATGGGATTCGGTGACTGGCGAATCTCTACAGCATTGATCACCGGATTTATGGCAAAAGAAAGTGTGGTATCGACGCTTTCCGTTTTATTTGGAAGCACTGCGACTTTACTGGGCTGTATTACGCCTTTGGCTGCCGCGAGCCTGCTTGCATTCTGCCTTCTGTATACACCATGTGTTGCTGCAATTGCATCGGTCAAAAGAGAACTCGGCGGCAAATGGGCAGTCGGGGTTGTGATCGGACAGTGCGTGATCGCATGGGCAGTTGCATTTGTAGTGCATCTGGTCGGTGGGTTTTTCTTCTGATAGTTGATCGTATTGATGGAAATTTCCGGGAGAGCAGGATATCATAGTGAAACTGCTATTTTCGGTAACGGCTTATATTCAGGGCGATCCCCATTTCTCCGAGGAGAAAGACGATGGAAGTGCCACCGTAACTGATGAAGGGAAGTGTGATTCCGGTGTTGGGAATTGTGTTGGTGACAACGGCAATGTTCAGAATGACCTGAATCGCCAGATGTCCCATGATCCCGGTGGAGAGCAGTGCCCCGGAAAGCTCCTGACAATGCATGGAGATCACGCAGAGCCGCCAGAGCAGCAGGGCGAAGATCAGAATCAGGATAATGGCACCTGCAAGCCCTGTTTCTTCACATATAATTGAAAAAATCATATCATTCTGGGCTTCGGGGACGAAGCCCAGTTTTTGTATGCTGTTTCCGAGACCACGGCCAAAAAGCCCACCGCTCCCGATCGCATAAAGTCCCTGAATGGTCTGGAATCCTTTTTCATATTTTTCCGGATCACGCCAGATAGCGAGACGTTCCAGACGGTAGCTTTCTGCGGCGAGAAAGACTGCGATAAAACCGATGCCGGCACTGCCGAGCGCGACGAACTGCATGTAGCGTGGACTGGAAGCGAAGATCAGAATGACACCGATTCCGAGAATGATGATCGCGGTACTTAAGTTGTTGGAACCGACCAGACCTGTGATGGGGAGTAGAGTCAGCATCGTGCGGCACATGAACCAGAAGCCGTCCGTTCGTCTGCGGGAGTTTTCTATCTGCCAGGTGAGAAAGAGAATGACAGCGACTTTGGCAAACTCTGAAGGCTGGAAGGAAAGAGGACCGAGATTCAGCCAGCGTTTTGAACCGTTGATCTCCTGTCCGACAAGCAGCACTGTGGTAGAGAGAAGCAGGGAGAGCAGATAGGCAGCAGGCGCAAGCCGGACAAAAAAGCGATAATTCATGGTGGAGATTATATACATGGCACCAAGACCGAGTGAGGTGGCGAAAAGCTGTTTTTTGAAGTAATAGGCAGAGTCATGGAAGCGAACCCGGCCGTTATATTCGCTGGCACTTAAGAGGATGATCAGCCCAAAAACAGCCAGGACAAGAACGAGAATCAGAAGGGCAGTATCAACAGGTGGTTGTGCGTTCTTTTTCTGATCGGACATGAAGCACCCCAAAAGTCTTTTATTAAATGCTATATAAAAAATACCGAAAATATACATGAGGGATTGTACAAAAATAATGGTGTGCTATAATTTTGAATATATTGAACGAAGAGAGAAACTAAAGATGAAAAAGTTCATAGAGGAATTCAAGACTTTTGCGCTCCGTGGAAATGTCATGGTAAACTTTATCATCATGGCGTTTATTCTTTTCTGCCTTATGAAAGGGATCAATAAACTGGCCGGACTGACAAAGAAAGAAGAGGAACCGGCAGAACCGACCACGAAGATCTGTCCTTACTGTCAGAGTGAGATCAGTATCAAAGCAAGCCGCTGCCCGCACTGCACATCAGTACTTGAAGAAACAAAATCAGAATAACCCCGGTAAAAGCTCTGTACAGATAATGCGCAGAGCTTTTTAAGAAATAAAACACCTTGCGGGACAGTGCCGTGTAAACAGTTATGAAAACAGATCTGATATTATGTAAACTACGGAGGGACTATGGATTACAGAGAAAAGCTGGAAAAGAAATTATTTGAAATGCAGGATCTGAAATACAGGGATTTTCACAGCAGGCTGCTTCCGGGAATCGACAAAGAAACGATTATCGGGATCCGCACACCGGAGCTTCGAAAATTTACAAAAGAGTATGCAAAGACTCCGGAGGCAGAGTTTTTTATGCAGGAGTTGCCACACAGATATTATGAAGAGAACAATATGCATATAATGATCGCATCGTGGATAAAAGATTACGAAAAATGCCTTGCGGAAGTGAAAAGATTTCTTCCGTATGTAAATAACTGGGCAACCTGTGACCTCCCTGCACCAAAGATTTTTGTAAAACATAAAGATGAATTGCTTCCGGAGATCCGCAGCTGGATTGCGTCAGATGAGACTTATACGATCCGATATGGAATCGGCATGCTGATGACATTTTATCTGGATGAAGATTTCAGACCGGAATATCTGAAAATGGCAGCAGATGTCGAATCTGAAGAATATTATGTAAATATGATGATCGCATGGTATCTTGCAACGGCGCTTGCGAAGCAGTGGGATGCCACTATTCCATATCTGGAAGAACGTAAGTTGTCAGAGTGGGTGCACCGTAAGACTATCCAGAAAGCAATCGAAAGCTACCGGATCACGCCGGAGCAGAAGGTTTATCTGAAGACCCTGCGAAAATAGCACAGAAGACATACCACAAAAATCCTCCGCATACACTGTAAAAACAGTGCCTTCGGAGGATTTTTCTTTGAAAGATTACATCGAAGAACGTGCAGTGGAAATTGCGTACTACATAATAGAAACGAAAGCAACGGTACGGCAGACGGCAAAAAAATTCGGGATAAGCAAGAGTACGGTACATATAGAAGTAACAAAATAGAACGGTTCGTTTGGGCAATATATTAAACAAAATCAAGGAGGAACGAACCATGAAGGAACTGAAACCAAGAATTACAGAGAATGGCATCGAATATGTGCTTGTCGGGGACTATTACATCCCGGATTTGAAGTTGCCGGAGGAAAACCGACCTATCGGTAAGTACGGACAGATGCATAGGGAGTATCTGAAAGAGCAGTGCTACGGTAGATATTCCAGTTTACTGCTGACCGGAAAACTTTGGAGCTATCTGGAGGATTTGGACGAACAAGCGGAGGAACGGTTTACGTGTATTGTTGATCAGATGAAAGCGGCTGAGGGAGTGACGGAGGAATTGAAGCGGAAAGATGCTATGCTTTGGGTACAACGGTGTAATAATATTAGAAACAGAGCAGAAGAAATTGTACTGAATGAAATGGTTTATATTTAGTATGGAGCAGTCAGCCGAAAGGCTGGCTGTTTTTCTTTTCCTAGCGACAGAAAATGATTGACAATGCTATAAGACTGTGGTAGTCTGAAAACAAGAACAGACTACTGTAGTCTTATAGGAGGCGAAACAAGTGACAGAGGAAAATATCAAACTTTTTGATTCGGAATTAAAGGTAATGGATGTTCTGTGGAAGGATGGTGACGTGCCAGCGAAATATGTTGCAGATACTTTAAACAGAGAAGTCGGCTGGAATAAAAACACAACGTATACATTGATTAAGCGGTGTATCAATAAAGGCGCGATTGAACGAACGGAACCGGGATTTATGTGCCATGCGCTTATAGCAAAAGAACAGGTACAGGATCTGGAAACAGATGAACTTATTGATAAGATATATGATGGATCTGTTGACAAGTTGTTTGCGGCACTTCTTGGCAGAAAAAAACTTTCTATGGAGCAGATTAAGAACCTGAAGCAGATCGTCAGTGAATTGGAATGAGGTGATGTATATGAGCCTGCTGCAAATGAGTTTTCTGGGAACGGTTATTATTTTACTTATTGTGGTATTAAGGGCTGTGCTTATCAACAGATTACCGAAGAAAACATTTTTGATTTTATGGTGGATTGCATTAATACGGTTATTAGTTCCATTTTCCATAAAATCAGTCACAAGTATTTATTCTCTGTTGCAGAGTATTTATTCTGATATAAACCCAGTGAGAACGGCGCAAACGACAACATTTTTACCCATTCATGGGAATATGCCTGAGATAGCAAATGGATTATCAGAGGCTATGGTACAGAGAACAGAATCCATTTCGATTTTGAGTGTAATATGGCTGGCAGGTCTGTTACTTTGTTTTGGATTTTTTGCGGTTTCCTATATAAAATGCTATCGGGAATTTCGATTTTCGCTGCCTGTTGAAAATGATATTTTGGAAGCATGGAAGGAAAAACATCCACTAAAAAGGAGTCTATCCATCCGGCAGACAGAAACCATAGCTGCACCACTTTCTTATGGTGTGATTCGCCCAGTTATTTTAATGCCAAAAAATACAGAATGGAAAAATATTTATCAGCTTCGTTATGTGTTGGAACATGAATATGTGCATATCAGACGGCTTGATATGCTTACAAAGCTGATAATGATTGCTGCAGTATGCATTCATTGGTTTAATCCGCTTGTGTGGGTAATGTATATTCTTTTTAACAGAGATTTGGAATTATCCTGTGACGAAACCGTAGTCCGCAGATTTGGAATGGATATAAAGTCGGTATATGCAACTGCTTTAATATCTATGGAAGAAAAAAAGAGCGGACTGACACCATTATGTAACAGTTTCAGTAAAAATGCGATTGAAGAAAGGATAAGAGCAATTATGAAGATAAAGAAGACATCTAAGTTTGCAGTAATGATAAGTGCAGTATTGGTAATTGGCGTGACAGGTGGATTTGCAACTTCCGCATCATCCTTGGAGAAAAATACAGAGACAGCGCAGGAAAACGGTGAAACAACAGTTGCTTTAAACGAAGTGAATATCCGGGAAGATGAACCACTTTCAAGTTCGGATGTGGAATGGTGGACAGCAGAAGAGTATGCGAAATGGCTGGACGAGGAAAAAGAAGTTCTGCAGTCTATGATTGGTGAAAAAGCTTATACAGGCGGCGACGGATGGTTTGTATGGACACAGGAAAAGGTAGATGAGACGATTGCACTTTATGAGGATAATCTTCAAAAAATAAAAGATGGGATGAAGTTGTCGAAATCATCTGATGATGCAGTGGGAATTACAATGGCATATTCTCCGGAAAATATAGAATATGCGAAGCAGGAAGCAGAAACGGTCACCGAAAATAAAGACAGTAATGAAAATGTATTCAGCGAAGAACAGCTTTCTGAATATGCAAAAGCGGGAATAACTTACCAGAAAGAAACAGGATTTCTGATGTATGATGGAAAGACCATTGGATATTTCCGGGATGAGTTTAAGCCGGGTACTTATACAATAAGTTCCAAACGTGGAGGTACGCTTCGAGTTGAAGTGCAAAGGGAAAACTATGGCACCATCACAGACGTAAAGGCAGAACCGTTATCAGATGATTTTTGGTCAGAACCGGCGGCATTGGTTGAAAGTTCCGGCGGAGAAGCTGTAACTGCAGATGAAATGAAAGGATCTGTTTTTGAAGAAGGAGGAAGTGAGAACATAGCGGCTGATGACATGGGCGAATATAGCAGTGAAGAGGGAAAAGGTCTTAATATTGCTGTTCCACAGGAGTATGCTGATTATGGAGTATCCTGTGATGCTCAAGGAAACTGGGTTTATAATGGTAAGATTATAGCAGATTTATATGATGAGGGAAGGGGAATCTTTTCTAACAGCAACGGCACTATGTACATTGAAGTAACGAGAGACAAAAGTGGAAAGATTAGCAGCTTTCAAAAAGTAAGCAAAAATAGAATGCAGGAATTATTTACTGAATTTAATCCGGAAACGGAAACATTTGCGGAATATAATTCAGAGGCGAAGCATTAAGTTAGTGCTAAATGAAACGAGGATGATTAAGTGGGAAAAATATTGCTGGTATCATTCGAGGGAGATGAGGAAGAGTTGGTAAATTCTGTTATTTCCGTGTTAGATTCCGGCAGAGAAAAATTCCTTTTTCAGGAAATACAACTTCAATCGAAAATAAGGCATAAGGGTATAGCGATTGATTTGAAACGGAGGGAAGTTGTTCGTGATAATAGAAAAATAGAATTAACTTACACTGAGTTTGAAATCCTGCAGTTATTAGCACAAAATCCAGGAAGGGTATTTAGTAAGGAGCAGATTTATGATGTAGTCTGGAAAGAAGCCTATTCTGGCGATTACAATATTGTCATGAGTCATATCAGCCATATTCGTGAGAAGATAGAAGATGATCCGGGCAACCCGGTATATATTCAAACCGTCTGGGGTGTAGGATACAAGTTTAATGAGAGGGCAGGCAGCGAGTAAATTCGCTGCCTTTCCTTTACAGGGATGGATTCAGATTTCGCTGAGTTTCAAGATAATATTGCTCTGCTGATACAGCCAGTCCGTGAATTCCGTTGGCTTGGTTGTTCCTGCCTTTACAGCTTTCTTACGCCGCAGAGCTTCTTTCTTAAAAAGGTCAAACGCAGTTTTCATTTCTTCCAGACGTTCAATCGGAAAATCAGCAGTTTTTTTGGATTTATTGATTTTATTACGCCAATTCTGGCATTCATTTTTATAAAGCAAATCATAGTTATTTTCTCTGGCTCGTTCATCAAATTCCCTTTTATTTTGAAGTGCCTGTGCTTTACGGCACTTATCACTGCATAGTTCATAACGCTGGTTTTTTGCCAGAAAATATTTTCCACAGACTTTGCACTGACGGAAACAAAGGCCCCAGTCATTCAGCCGATTCAAGTAATAAGTGATAAGCGGATAAAAAGAGCTGTAGGCAGCTACGCATTCTGTTCTGCGCCTATTATCCGGAAACCAAAGTTCAAGTCGAGTGATTTCAGCAGGAGTGTTGCGGAAATAAAGACTGCCAGTATGAAAACGTTCTGGTTTTCCGGTATCAGAATTAAAATTCATGACATTTTCTGTTTGGAATGCCTGAGTCAAAATTTGGATTTTTTCTATAAAACGATCACAGGCAGTATTACGGTCACGATATTCCCTTGTAACAAGATATTCATTCCAAATACGGAATGTAGCATACATTCTCACCGGATCACCGGTGAGATATTTTTTTGCCAGAAAATCACCAGCAGTCTGTTCCAGTGCAGGCTGTTTCCAACGGTTAGTGTGCAATGCATCACGTAGGGGAGCAAGTCCATATATATTCCAGTTCTTTTCTTTATCATATTCAAAATCTATCAGAAAACGTCCTAGAGGACGTGTTATATCATATATGACATCGTTATCTTTATTTCCGTCCAGTCGAAAACGGATTTGCTGTTCCGTTCCGATTAAAATTCGCTCCTTCATTTTGTCTCTATCCAATGCCAGAACGAAGAGGATGTGGTCGTAGCAAGGTTCTTGCCTTATAAATTGATAAGCCATTTCTATTTGCTCCTGTTTAGTATGGTAATTTTAAAAAATATAATATTAGTTACATTTATGGTATCGCGAAAGTATTGAAAAGTCAAGATGAGATTGATAAGATACGATTGCATGGTAATTTCGTACTATGCAGTGTACTTTGACAACTTTATGACCGTCTAACCTGAGATAAACCGCCATGACCTTCGATAAAAGAAGTGAGCGCATCCGAATGGATGACGTGTTGTATGCCTTGACAGCAGTATGACTCAGGAAACAGGAAAGATAAAACGGCAATGAGAAGCTAAAAAATGAGATCAAAAATGGAGGAACAACATGAGTGAAAATAAGAGATTAAACAATTATGATGAACTGCCTCTTGTACTGGATGTGGCTGATATTCAGCGGATTATGGGGATTTCCAGAGTAACGGCTTATGAACTGGTTCATACACCCGGTTTTCCGGCATTTCGAAGCGGCAGATTAATTAAGGTTAGTAAAATTGCTTTTTTCGAATGGATGGCAAAGGGGAATGGAAGGGTGCCAGAGAATAGTAACTAAATCTGGAGCAGAGCGGAGAGCGAAGTCTTTTGTGCAGGTTAAGGGCGGCAGCCATTGCCCAGTGAGTTGATGCGTGCGTCTACTCGTACTGGGTATTACCTGACGCAAATTCACGCAGGTTTGCAGCTTCGCTGCCTTATTTAATTTGGAAAAACGTGAAAAAGGAGGGCAAGAAAATTATTGAAAGCAACAAGACACAATGGACGCTCCGGGAAAAATGGCACTTATAATCCCAGGCATAATGATCGCCGTTTCGACTTGGAAAACAGTGAACATATTGATGCTGGAAGAGTCAGAGAAAATATTTACTGGGACTGTTACCGTGGCTATACCACAATGCAGAACAGGGAAGAAGATTCTCAGGATATCAGTTTTGAGAAAATTGAATGTACTTTTTATCAGGAACATTATGGAAAATATATAGAAGCGCAGAATGAAAGAAATGCAAGAACCCGTCATACAGAGCGTAACCGATCTGTGGAAGATTTACTAAAGAACAATAAAACCTGTCCAGAGGAAACTATTTTTCAAATAGGAACAGTAGAAGAATCTGTTTCCTATGAAATATTACTTGCGGTCGTACAGGACTTTACAAAGCAGTTCACAAATCGGTTCGGTTCTCATGTCCATATTCTGGACTGGGCACTGCATTTGGACGAAGGAACGCCGCACATTCATGAACGTCATGTTTTTGATTGTGAGAATAAGTACGGGGAAATCTGTCCCCAGCAGGAAAAAGCACTGGAAGAATTAGGGATTGCACTTCCAAAACCGGATAAACCTAAAGGCCGCAATAATAATCGAAAGCAGACTTTTGATGCTATTTGCCGGACAATGCTTTTTGATATAACTCGAAAATACGGGTTGCATCTGGAAGAAGAACCGTCTTATGGAGGGCGAGATTATCTTGAAAAGCAGGATTATATCCTGTTTAAGCAAAAGGAACAGATGAAAAACCAGACAGAAATACTGGATACACTTACTCTGAAAATTGAAGAAGTAGAAGCTTTGATCGATGAAGTTTCAGATATTGCTTACGACAAAGCTGTGGAGGTTGTGACGGATGAGGTCAGAGTGGAAACCCATAAAGAAGACATTCGTCTGGTAGAACAGTCAAAGGCGTGGGTGCTTTCCCCTGAGCGCAAGGCTTCCCAAAAAGAAAGAACTTATGCTGTAAGTCGATTGGACGGAGTAATTACCAAAATTACAAAAGCTATGCAGACAGCAGTTAAAACAATCCAGACCACGCTGATAAAACCGGAAGTCAAAAAGGTGAATACCGAACAGATTAAGAAAAAAGCCAGAAGTTCCATTCTGGATAGGCTGGCAAAAGCAAAAATTACTGCGGAACAGGAGAACCGAGAGCGATGGGAACACGAAGGAAGAACTAAATTGGGAAGGAACGATATGGAGTTGTGATGTAAAGAAAAGAGGAAAAGGATGAATATATTTGAAGCAGTTAAACAGTCTGTGACTACCTGGCAGGCTGCAGAAAGCTATGGAATACGGGTAAACAAGAATGGAATGGCGGTCTGTCCATTTCACCGTGACAAGAATCCAAGCATGAAAGTGGACAGGCGTTTTCATTGTTTCGGATGTCAGGCAGATGGGGATGTGATTGATTTTACGGCACACTTGTACAATTTAAAACCAAAAGAGGCGGCAGAGAAATTGGCAAGAGATTTTTCTATACATTATGAGAACATGGGGCACAGCCCGCCACAGAGAAAACAAATCAAACGACAGCTAACACAGGAACAGAGGTATCTGCAGGCAGAAAATAGATATTTCCGTGCACTGGCAGATTACCTGCATTTGTTGAAACAGTGGAAAGAAGAGTGTGCTCCGAAACAGGTGGAAGATGTCTGGCATCCGCTGTTTATGGAGGCATTGGAAAAAATATCAGAAACAGAGTACCTGTTGGATACATTATTATCAGGCACATTAGAAGAACGAGTTGCCGTAGTGGTGGCTCATGGGAAGGAGGTGACAGCGATTGAACAGAGAATTTCAGACTTTATTACCACAGACACGACAGGAATTGTGCGAAGTAATGGATATAATGGAAACGGAGTTGACAGTAGAGGAAATCAGAGAACAACTGGAAATGACACAGAAGGGTGCTGTGAAAAACAATCGGCATAACTGTAAGCTAATTTTAGAACATGATCCTCTGTTAAAAGATGTATTCCGGCACAATATTTTGACTGAGCAGACAGACATTGTAAAACCCGTGTGGTGGGAACGGATAAGCCCGGCATTCACAGATATGGATTTGAACTATATTATGCTTTATTTGGAAGAGACTTACGGTTTGACGATGGATAAGATTGTGCAGAAAAGTATTGTCCATCAGGCAGATCGGAACAAATATCACCCTGTCCGGGATTATTTGAACAGTCTGCAATGGGATGGGCAGGAACGTATCCGCTATGTGCTGCATCATTTTCTTGGTGCACCTGTGGATGAGTTGACCTATGAAAGTATGAAAATGTTTTTGCTGGGAGCTATTGCCCGTGCGTTCCGCCCCGGAATTAAGTTTGAATATATGCTCTGTCTGGTCGGGGGTCAGGGCGTGGGAAAATCTACATTTTTTCGTTTCATGGCAGTAAAGGATGACTGGTTCACTGATGACATTGGCAAGCTGGATTCAGAAAAAGTTTATTGTCAGCTTCGCGGTCACTGGATGATTGAAATGTCTGAAATGGTTGCAACGGCACGTTCCAAGAGTATTGAGGAAACAAAGAGCTTTCTGAGCAGGCAGAAAGAGACTTATCGGGATTCTTATGCAGTATATGCTCTTGATCGTCCGAGACAATGTGTATTTGGAGGAACATCCAATATTAAGCGATTCCTGCCGTTTGACCGTACCGGAAATCGAAGATTCGTTCCGGTTCAGACGAACCGGGCAGAGATGGAGGTTCATATCCTCGAAAATGAGAAGGAATCCAGACAGTATATTGATCAGGTGTGGGCGGAAGCAATGATGTTGTACCGTAATGGGAATTTTAAACTGGCGTTTTCAAAGGAAACAGAAACACAGCTTGATAAACTGCGGCAGGAGTTCATGGCGGATGATACGGAAGCCGGAATGATACAGGCATGGCTGGATGAACATGAAGACAGAAAAGTCTGTTCATTGATGCTTTTTAAAGAGGCACTGGACAATCCTTATGTAAAGCCGAAGAAGGCGGAGACAGACCGCATCTGTGAAATCATGAATACAAGCATTGTGGGTTGGAAACAGGGGACGATGACAAGATTCAAGGATTACGGTACACAGCGTTCGTGGGTATGTGTAAACGAAAACTGTAAACGAGACGCAAAAGACTTAAAAAATGAAAATGACTGGCATCCGGTTACTGAGGAGGAAGCCCGGCAGATGGAGTTATCCTTCCAGTAAAATGCCAGTCAGGTTTACGGTAGTTGGCGTGTTGTTTACGCTTTTATCTATGGTTATTGCTTTGAGTTGTAGAATTTGTAAACAGTAAACAGATATATAAGAGTAATTTGGTATTGAGGAAAGAAAACTGAAAAAACAAAAAGAATTAGATTTTTTGGAGTTTGTTTACAGCGGTGGTTTACAACAGGGATGCCCCTTTGACTGGCATCTATTTAAGTTGAACAGGAATGACATTTAGCAGGACTATTTCAAAGAACATTTTCATAGTTATGGACAAGGATATACGGGAGGAGGTGGGAATTCCGCTATGAAAAAGAGAAAACTTAATTATCGATTCCATAATCCAAACACTGCGGAAGTAACCGCCGACTATCTGTTAAAGATATTGATTGAAGCAAATGCAAGTAAGGTGGAACAGGCAATACAAGAAGCAGCGGATGAGCTTCCCAATGAACCAAAACATGATGGAGGGTGTCCTGCGTAGCGCGTGGGATGCCTTTTATTTTTTTGCTATTGCTTGTGTTCTGTCTGAAAATCAGTTAAAATTAGTTCTAGAAAGTCATAGATTAGTCATAGAATTTAGTCATAGAAAATTTTGAAAGGCGGAAGAATATGATATATACGGATAGCCAATTAAAAGAAAAGATTGTTCGCATGATAGAATCCTTTGAAAATGAAGTTGTAGAATTTAAAGAAGCACGCACAAATTATTCGTTTAATGACATTGGTAAATATTTTTCTGCACTTAGCAATGAAGCAAATCTTCGGGGATTACAGGAGGCGTGGCTGATTTTCGGAATTTCGGATGATAAACGATATGTAGGAACGGAATTTCGGAAACAGGGAAGTCTGCAAAGTTTGAAAAAGGAAATCGTAAATGGAACCAATGAACGATTGACATTTCTGGAGATATACGAACTGACAATGGAAAAATGTCGAGTGATAGCATTTCAAATTCCTCCAGCTATTAGGGGGATTCCGACAACATGGCAAGGGGCAGCGTATGCCAGAGAGCATGAATCTGTATCGCCGCTTCCGATGAATAAAGTAGATCTACTTAGAAATCAGATAGGAATGGATTGGTCAAAAGAAATTGTAGAAGATGCTACCATAGAAGATTTGGATGAAGAAGCGATTAAAAGAGCAAGAGAACTTTTCTCAAAACGTCAGAGTGATCGAAAAAAAGCACAGGAAGTTTTAAAGAAACTGTCTGATATTGAGGTTTTAAATAAAGCTGGTATTACAATAAAAGGAAAAATAACCAGAACGGCGTTATTGTTATTAGGAAAAAGTGAGGCTAAATATTTCTTTGATGGCTTTATTCCTAGAATTACCTGGACACTTTATAATGCAGATAATTCGGTAAAAGCTTATGAACATTTTGATATACCGATGTTAATGGCAGTGGATAAGGTATATTCCAGGATCAGAAATGTAAAGTATCGCTATATTGCCGGACAGCAGACTTTGTTTCCGGATGAAGTAGATCAATATGAACCAGAGCTGATCAAAGAGATTATTAATAACTGTATTGCTCATCAGGACTATCGCTTGCGTGGAAAAATCAACGTAGAGGAATTTGAGGACAGACTGGTATTTATCAATGAGGGGGCTTTTATACCAGAAACTATTGAACAAGCACTGGAACCGGGATATAAACCACCGTATTATCGAAATGTGTTTTTGTGTAACGCAATGGTAAATCTGTATATGATTGATACAAATTCAATGGGAATACCAATGATGTATCAGATACAGCGTGATAAATGCTTCCCATTGCCGACATATGATTTGAACACAATTAATAGAGTTACAGTGACTGTGTACGGAAAGATATTGGATAAGAATTATACTCAGCTTTTATATTCCAATGAAGATTTAGATATGAGAACTGTATTTTTGTTGGATAAAGTTCAGAAACAGGAAGTAGTTTCTAAAGAAAGCTTTAAGGATTTGAAGAAAAAAGGTCTTGTGGAAGGACGTTATCCTAATGTTTTTGTATCTTTCAAGGTGGCAGATATTGTCGGACAGAAAGCTGCTTATGTTCGAAATAAAGGGTTAGATGATGATATTTGCAAGCAGTTAATTATAAAAGCACTTCAGTCAATGGGAGAAGCCAGCAAAAGAGATTTAATGGAAGTACTGGAAAAAGCATTGCCAGAAGTACTTAGCGATGAACAGAAATCGAAGAAGGTTTCTAATTTGTTACAGGCAATGAAAAAGGATGGAATTGTTGTTACAACAGGAACTAATAGGTATGCAAAGTGGTACTTGATAAAAAAATGATTGATTTACAAAAATGCGAGGGGGATGAAAAATGAAATATATTACACAAGATTGGACATCTACTAAGGATGGATATTTATTTTTTGTTCAAAGACTACAAGAAATGTTGTTTCATTATTCAGATGATATTGTTAAAGCGCCTGTTCATAATACACAAACATTATTAGAAGAATATGTTGATACTGAAAAAGATGTGGTGAAAGGGAGTATTAAGCAATATCAATTAGATATAATTGCAAAAGAGATTAAGTCGAGTTTAATGACAGACGTTATTGTTCGAGAGTTGTATAAATATGAAGTTATTGAAGAGATGGCAAAATTTTTAGATAAAGATCAAAGAACAGCGGTACATTATATATTCAATAAGATACCAAAGAAAAAGTACTATGAAATATGTTGTAAATACTTGAAAGAAAATTTGTCGGAATCAAACCGTAAAACAGAAATTGAAAAAGGACTTCGTGCTTGGCTTGCTTTTTTGCTATGGCATGGATATTCATCGGAATATATATATAGATTCCTGAGAAATATATTTGAGGAAAGTATAAATGATCCAGAAAAAAAAGCACAGATTTTTTTGAATAGGTTTGATTTTGAAATTGGTAAATACAAAGTGTACTTTGTTTTTTATGAAAAATTAAAGCCATATCAAAAGTTGTTAAATGAAAGATTGCATATTTCGTTTGAAGATGATGGTTGCTTTAAACAGATTAAAAGAAAGCAAAAGTCCTTTATAGGGGTTATGGAAACAAAGGCATATGATAATTATTCAGCAATGAAACGAGCGTATTCTGCATTAGAAATTTTTTTGAGATATTTAGAAGTTTTTTTGAATGATAATATCAGTGTAATAGGTAAAAACGGATTGGTAATTCGACAAGATACCCAAGAGGGAATAATTCTTCCCGTAAAAGCGTTTGGGTATAAAAGTATCAAGCCTGAGCCACGAGAAAATTTTAAAACTGAAATAGATACAATTGTTTTGGGATGCCAAGAAAAAGGAAAGGAAACTTATTCTCAGCTTAATAAGATTGTTGATTTGCATAATGCGGCATTAAATCAACAAGACTTAAATGATGCATTTCTTAATTTGTGGTCAGCGTTGGAGGTTGCAAGTGTTACAGATAGTTCAAAATCCAAAATTGAAAGCGTTACTGATAATATAGTTTCCATTCTACAAAATGACTATTTCGAATGCATATTTTCTAATATACTTGACGATTTGAAAAATAATTTAGGTAATCGAAAAGTAAGTTTGTTGCTTAAAGATATAACAGAATTCGATAAAGAGATTTGTAAAATCGCAGGCTTTATATTTCTTGAAAAATATGAGAAATATCGAGAAGATTATTTTGCGAATGAGCTTAAGTATTATCCCAATATACGTTATAAAATATATAACTTATATGAGCAAAGAGAAAATCGCGAAAAATTATGGCATCTTTCCGAAAAGTATTGTCAAAGAATTGAATGGCATCTTTATCGCTTATATAGGCTTAGAAATGCTATTGTTCATGCAGGGGAAAGCCATAAACGAATACAAATGTTAGGAGAACATTTGCATATCTATGTGGATCGTGTAATTCTTGAGTTGATGGTTAAATTAGCAAAAGATAAATGCCTTGGGACGATACAAGATGTTTTTACAGATACATATTTGTTATTGAATAAAAAGAAAAAAAATTTAAAAGAACCAGGTAATGTTGATGAACAATCCATTATGCTATTGTTAGAAAATTTTTTTATCGAAGAGTAATGCATATAAGGAATATTCTGAAGAAAGGGTATTCCTTATTTTGCTATTTACAATTATATTTTAGATGGTACAATAAAGTTGTAACAGAACGACTTAAATATAACAGAAAGGTATTAGATATGAATATAGCTGCTTATTGTCGTGTCTCCACTGATAAAGCTGATCAGCTCAACAGTCTGGAAGCTCAAAAGCAATTTTTCTCTGAGTACACCCAGCGTACTGGTGACAACTTAGTTAGATTATATGCAGATGAGGGTATTTCAGGCACGAAAATAAAAAATCGAAAAGAATTTTTACGCATGATGGCTGATGCTGAACATGGACTATTTGATATGGTAGTAGTAAAGGACATCTCTCGCTTTGCCAGAAATACTGTAGACCTTCTGCAGAATGTCCGCAAACTGAAAGCATTAGGAATCGAGACACAGTTTTTGACGGCCAACATGACCAGCATGGGAAACAGTGAATTTGTTCTGACAATCTTCGGTGCATTGGCGCAGGAAGAAAGTGCCAATACTTCAAAGCGTGTGAAATTCGGCAAGAAAATGAATGCTGAAAAAGGACGAGTTCCGAATATTGTGTACGGATATGATAAAACCATTGGAGATTACTTTAATTTGGCAATCAACGAGGAAGAAGCAGCTGTTATCAGGCAGATTTATAAATGGTATATCGAAGAAGGATATGGTGCCGCCAAGATTGCAAACATGCTGAATGCGAAAGGTATCCGAACAAAGCGTAATTGTCAGTGGAGCCAGAATGCGACGTGCCGGATTTTAACGAATGAACTTTATACCGGAAAAATTATCAACGGCAAGCAGGAAGTAGCTGACTTCCTGACTGGACAGAGAACGGAAAAAGACGAGACGGAGTGGATGGTAACAGAACGTCCGGAACTGCGGATTATTGAGCCGGAAATGTATGAAAAGGCACAGGAGATTTTGGAGTGCAGAAGCAAGACTTTTAAATTAACAAAGGAACGGCAGAGCAATAAGTATTTGTTTTCTACTCTGATTAAATGTAAGGAATGTGGCTGGTCATTTCGACGAACTGTTCGTACTTATAAGAATACTTATATTCGCTGGGTATGTTCCGGTCATAATGGACGTGGGGCGGATAGCTGCCCGAATGCTCAGACAGTGGACGAGGAAGAGTTGATTGAAGTTCTGTCCGAATACTTTTCCGAGCTGCTGAAAGCAAAGAAAAATGTAATTCGTCACGTAACAGGCGAATTCCAGAGGGTTTACAAAGCCAAGGATGAGAACCTGAATTACGAAAAGGAATTGAACGCACAGCTTCACAAGCTTCAAAAAATGCGTCAGAAATACATGGATATGTACACCGATGACCTCATTACACGTGAGGAACTGAATGAAAAAATCGGCGGCACAAAACAGGAAATCGAGCGTCTGGAGAATGAGTTGAAAATGGTTGCTTATCACCTGACAAAAGGTGAACAACTGGAAATAATCTTGAATCGCACGTTTAAAGAGATTGAAGATATTTCCGATGTTCACCAGATGACCAATGCACAGCTTAAACGGATTATCCAGAAAATTGAAGTAGACAAGGATGGTAACGTAGATATTTACTTACGAATCTTCGGTGATTTAGGCTTAGATGAAACCGTTCTAATTAGTGACAACCAAACATAAAGATGTCACAGAACGGCTAAGCGAAATCAATCCCGGCCTTGCAGGGGAAGCCCGTAAGATACTTAATGTCAATAAGGAAGAACGCCACATCCGTGGCGGACTGGCTACCCGGGAGAAGTACCTTCATATGCAACATTGAACCGGCGGACGTACCCTGGCGCCTCCTCGATATGCAATGAAAAAAGAAGCAGCTGGATCACAGCTGCTTCAGTACGTTTAAGAGTTTTGTATTATCGTCGGGCATCATGATGCAGAAGCGGACAAATTCACCGTCCAGACACTGGAAGGAAGAACAGTCGCGGATCATCAGGCCTTTTTTGATGCAGGCCTCAAAGACATCGGCGGAAGTCAGACCGTCCCGGCGGATTTTTAATAAGATAAAATTGGCATAGGCAGGATAAACTTTAAAAGTAGGGATATTTTGAAGTTCCTGTTCCATGCGGTCACGCTCATCGAGAATCAGATCACGCGTTTCCTGAATGTAGTCGTGGTCACGGAGCATCAGCTCTCCGGCAAAGGCACCAAGACTGTTCAGTGACCATGGCGTCTGTTTTTCTCGCATTTTGGAAAGAAATTCCATATTTCCGGTAATTCCGTAACCGAGACGCATGCCTGGTGCAGCATAAAATTTAGAAACACCACGCAGTACCATGAGATTGGTAAATTCTCTGGTCAGAGGAATCGCAGTTATTTCTTCGACATCCGGTGCGAACTCTACGTAAGTTTCATCGATCATGACAAAAATATCTTTATCTGCACAAAATGCGATCAGTTTGCGGAGATCCTCCTGCATGATCGCAGAGGAAGTCGGATTATTCGGATTGCAGAGAATCAGGAAATCATAACCGTTTTCCAGAGTTTTGCACAAATCCTCTACATCGAGAGTGAAATTTCGTTCTTCTCGCAAATGATAATATTCCTGTGTGCTTCCGGAGAAAGAGAGTTCTCTGGAATATTCGGAATATGTCGGTCCGAGAATCAGGGTGTGTTTCGGCGCACGTTCCTGAATCAGAAGTGAAATCAGTTCACTGGAACCGTTGCCCGGTAAAATAAATTCAGCGGGAATCCTGCAGTATTCTGAGATCGTATTTCTGAGAGACACATAATCTCTGTCCGGATAGGAAGAAAAAAGATCAACATTTTCTGCAATTGCTCTTTTTACAGAGACGGAGAGTCCCAGCGGATTGACGTTTGCTCCAAATTTGACGATATCTTCTTTATTTAAATGATAGTAGTCACATATTTTTTCTATGTCACTTCCGTGAAAAACCATTTTTGTAGTCATAAGGTTACACTCCTCATTTTTTCGCTATTTACTATAATAAATCATCGAAGCGTTTTTTACAATAGACAACCGTCGAAGATGTGTTATACTAGAAAAACAGATGTTATTGTGAACAGAAACAAACAGACAACATTTGTAACAATATTTACAGCAGACAAAAATGTAAGGTGAGGGATAAATATGAGACTGAAGATTGTGCAGGATGCACTGAAAACAAAAAATATCAAATATGAATATACCGAAGAGGATGGCTGCGGCAGCCTTGATTTTATGTTCCGCGGTCTGAAATTTCATGTGTGGGAGTACTGCGATGGAATCTGGGGTGCAGAGACAAATATCTATGAGGCTGGCAGAAGTGAGGATATTGAGGGCGATTATGAAGAAAAGATTGCCGGAGAAATTCTGTCATGGCCGGATATGATCAATAATTAAGCAGGAGAGAAAAAATGAAACTTGTAAACATTGCCGATGAAGGCGCAAAATATAAATGGCAGCTTTATGATCTGTATGATAAAGCATTTCCGGAACAGGAGAAAAAGCCCCTGCAGGTAATGGAAAACCTGGTAGCAGATGGAAAGATGGAGATGCTTGCAATGGTTGATGAAGATGAATTCGTAGGACTGGCAATCAATCTGATCGATGCGGAGCAGGATAGGGCGCTTCTGGATTATTATGCAATTTCACCGGAGAAAAGAAATTACGGATATGGAAGCAGGGGACTGGAGGCATTACTTGAAAAGTTCAAAAATCATAAATATATTTTTGAAATAGAAACACAGGATGAAAAAGCAGAAAATGCCGAAGAACGCAAAAAAAGAAAGGCTTTTTATCTTCGGAACGGACTTCAGGAGACGGGATTGTTTGTAAATGTGTATGATACAGATTTTGAAATTCTTACACCGGACGGTGAGCTGACTTTCTGGGAATATGTAGATTTTCTGCGAGAAGTAATGTATGAAGAATACGTACAGATTCTTCGCCCGACACTGATTGCGATGAAAAAATAATAAAAATACAAAAGGAAATTGAGGACAGGGAATGTGGGAGAGAATGTGGTTTTAGTTTATCTGGTAGTATGTTTTTTTGTATTTCTGGCAGGATTTGTGGATTCGATTGCCGGAGGAGGCGGGCTGATCTCACTTCCGGCATATATGATTGCGGGACTGCCGGTACATACTGCAATTGCAACAAATAAAATGAGCAGCTTTATGGGGACTTCTGTATCGTCTTTTTACTACATGAAAAAAGGCTTTATGAAGTGGAGAATCTGTATTCCTGCTGTTTTTGGTGCGATTGCCGGTTCCTGGATGGGTTCTCATCTGGCACTTCTGATTTCGGAGAGCGTTTTGAAGATTGCCATGCTGATCGTGCTGCCGATAATTTTGTTTTATGTTCTGAGGAGCAACGCGCTTAAAGGAAATGAGGAAAATACAACAGACGTAATTGATGGAATGCTGATTTTTAAATGCGTGATCATTGCGGTCGTAATCGGTGTATATGACGGTATTTACGGACCGGGAACGGGTACACTTCTGATGCTTTTGTTTACGGGATTCTGTCATATGACATTAAATGATGCAGCAGGAACCACAAAAGCGATCAACCTGACAACCAACATCACGGCCCTTGTCGTATTTCTGATCAATGGCAAAGTACTTCTTCCATTGGGAATTACAGCAGGAGTTTGTAACATGGCAGGGAATTATCTTGGAAGTCATAGCTTTACTTCAAATGGTCACAAGATCGTAAAACCGGTCATGATTGTGGTCATCGTAATCTTCTTCATTAAAGTATTAACAGAACTGATTTGAAACACACAAAAGCCAGAGCTTAATAGCCCTGGCTTTTAATGTATTCATAAGTTCTCTTGCAGTTATCGTGGTCTCTGGCGACAAAAAGATTGTTACGCATTGCGGCATAAGCAGGTTTTTCCTGAAAACCATTTTCTGTATACTCGCGGATGAGACGTATCAGCTCATTCTGATTTGTACAGCGGTCGCCGAACAGGTCTTTTTCCATATTTACATAACTTCCGTTCGTTTCGTTGTACTGCTTTAGATCAAACTGATAAAAAAGTATCGGTTTTTCCAGATAATAAGCATCCCAGCAGGCGCTTGAATAATCTGTGATCATCATAGAACAGCCCATAAGAAGCTGATTCAGAGGCACGGAATTGAAAGAAATCAGTTCGATCAGATCATTATCAGCGTGGAAATTACCAATAAATTCCCTGAGCTTCGGATGAATATAAAATACAAGCCGAATCTGTTTTTCTTTCAGATAATCCAATAACTCCTGATCATTCAGAAGGGAAGTATAGTGCCGATAATAACTGCTCTGACAAAACAGTTCATCATTCTGGCCTTCCAGCCAGCTTCGCCATGTTGGCATCAGCAGTATGAACGGATGTGCCGGATCAGCGGTATTTTCCAGTTTGTCCCAGCGTGCAAGTCCGGTAACAGGGACTTGGGACGGTTCATATTCCATATGCTGTGTGATGATATTTTTTTCAAATTCAGATGATGCCGTAAAATATGTCACAGGCGAGGAAGAATGCACCCCAAAAAGATTATCTACATTTTTCAGGTAAAGTACTCCGTGCTGAAGAAAATAAAGTTTTTGTTTATTGATCTCTCTTGTGACAGGGTTCGGCATCGGTTTCCAGATATAGGCATGGTGACGTCCGTCCGGAGAAATATACAGATCCGCAGTCAAAAGATACAGAATATGGCGAAAACTTAAGAAAGGGATCACGTTCTGGCTGTATTTCTGCATGTCATTCCACTGAGGAGATTTACGGTCCAGAATAAAGTAGACATTCTTTTCATTTTGTTTCATACAGTATTCAAAAAAGTAAAAACCATTTTCCTGCGCGGTGACACAGAATTTTTCGTAGATCAGCCATATATGACGTTTCCTGAGGAGTTTACCGAATATTTTATAAATAGCAAAAGCAGACAGTTCCTTTATTCGGAAACTGAGTCGGTCATGTGGCTGCCAGTGACGGCATCGGAGCAGGAAACTGTGACCGGAGCCGCCCATCGGGAAATACACAAAATCACCCCGACGGACATAGTGCCTTCCGAGAAGGAGTGCAAGACGGACTTTGCTGTCAAGAACGGCTGTGTAAACAGTATCGGAAGTCGTGTCCTGAAAAACCAGTGTCCAGTCACCGTCATTTTGTTCCAGAAAAGAGGCGTCAATCTTTAGTACCATTTCTGATGAATTGTCTGTCGACAGTTCTACAGGATGTGAAAAATGAAACCCTGTATTCTGAAAAACGATTGAAGCCTGAAACTGTATGGCTTTCTCAGGACGACTCAGAAGCAGAATGAGTTTTTTATTTTTTGTTTTTAAGCTTTTAATATGAAGTGTCTGTTCCATAAAAACCTTTCTGAACATGGAAAAGAGCGATTATTTCCGCTTCATCCATTTTTTGATTTCTTCACAGATATGTCTGCTGTGTTCATGATCTTCAAACTGGAAGTATTCCTGCTGCATTTTTTCGTATTTGGGCTCCATACGGAAATTGTTCTGAATTGTTTTTTCCAGGGAATCCAGTAGCTGATCAAGTGTTTCGGCACGATCACCAAAGAGGTCTGTCTTCATATCGATATAACTTCCATGCGCTTCATTGTATTTGTCCAGATCAAACTGGTAAAACAGAGTCGGCTTGTTCTGGTACAGGACATCCCAGGAGACACTGGAATAATCCGTGATCAGCATTTTGCACTGCATAAGCAGTTCATTTACCGGTGTGTCACCGAACGATTTCAGGTGAATACGGTCACTTGCAATGTGGAAAGATTCTGTATGTGCCTGGAAGATTGCGTGCAGATAAAAGTTTGCATGCAGATCATATTTTTCCAGAAGATCTTTAAAACGCTGAGAATTGAGCAATGCTGCATAATGACGGAAATAGTCGCTTTCTTCAAACTCGCGGTCGGAAGCGCCTTCCAGCCAGCTTCTCCACGTCGGCATAACCAGAATATCATGTGAACCCTGTGATTTATCTTTTAATACATCCCAGCGTGCAAAACCGGTATTGATTACTTCATCTGGTTCATAATTGAAATTGTCGATTACGATCTGTTTTTCTTTTTCACTGGTAACAACAAAAAGATCACAGCTGCCCGGCTTGCCTTTGCCATAAAAGAAATCAACCCGTTTCAGCGCAGTAACCCCATGCTGGAGGAATACAAACGGCAGTTTCTTCGTATATCTGGTAAAAATACTGTGGCGGCTTCGCTGTGCATAAATGTGGCTGCGGGCATCGGTGCTTACGAGCAATTCTGCGGCAAGAATATAACACATGTGTCGGATCGTCATAAAGTGTACAACATTTTTCTTATATGGACGGATCATATCGTAATCAGGAGAATCCTTAGTGATTATGTAGTAAATTTTCTGTCCGAGGTATGTTTCTTCGTCATTTTCCATGCAGTGTTTGAAGAAATAATATCCGTTGTCCTGAGCTCTGGTGGAATATTTTTCGTCTACAAGGCAGATGTGTTTCTTTTTCCAATAAGGCTTTGCTATATTATAGAGAAACATTGCGGTAAATTCTTTCAAAACGATATCAAAGCCATCGTATTGTTCGCGGGCACGATTGACCAGTGCCAGTTTGGTACCTCCGGTGTAATAAGGATAGACATAAAAGTCATCCGGTGTATGGAAAGAACCGTTATACAGGAATTTCATGAACATACGACGTCGCGTGGGAATTGTGATCTGTATACGGTTGGTGCGATTATTTGTCGGATCGAAAACCTCTACGTAAATATCCCAGTAAAGACCATTCCATGTGACAGTATGGAGATCCAGAGAAATTTTGATACGGAGCATATCGCCATGTTTTCTGGTGCTGACTGTGGTGAAGTCGTAGGCTATGGCTGCTTCGGCAAGTTTATTGCGGAAGCGGAAAATCGTTTTTACATATTCAAGCGAATCTGGTTTGAGATCAAATGTGATTTTCAAAATTCCGCCGCGCATATTCAGACTTTTAAGAACACAAGTATGTGTTACCTGAACAAGACGGTTACGGCTGCAGAGAGTGATTCGGAATGAACGGGCATCGTCTATACTGGCCTGGAGAAGTACAACACGTTCGGTCTGTACTTCCTTGATATCATCTTTGAGATAAATATCCTCTATAAGAACAGCAGGTTTTATAGAAGCTGCTATTTCGGAGCGTGGGCTGAGACGGTACAGATGAACATCTGAATTGCTTGCGGTCTCCACAGTCAGATAGAAAAAATTGGTGCCGGTAAGCTCATAAAAAGCTTCTATAAAAGAAAAATCCAGAAGATATGTGTCTGGATCCGGACGGGAAACCTCCGGAAATAATTGCATGCCTGTTTTGTTGTGCTTTAAAATAAATCGAAGAGATGCATCTGGGTCTGCAGAGAAGTCTATAAGTTTCAGAGCGATTTTTCCATTTGCAGCAGATATGATCTCTGTGGTAATACAATCTGTTGCTGACAGATCATATGGTGAAATCTTTTTGCTGAGCATAGTGCCTCCTTGAGTAATGTGTCCTTTCTGATGGACAGTTTCTGAAATTTGTGTATTCATTATAACATAGGGGAGAGTGCAAAACAACGAGGAGAAAATTGACAAAGGATATTGCCGTGGGATAAAATAGTCTGAAAGGCAGAAAATCAGAAAGGAAAATACGGATGAAGGCAGAAAGCAGATTTACCAAGAATAATACGTTGGCAGTAAAGGGAATTGCGATTTCTTTTTTGCTTTTTTATCATTGCTTCTCGCAGGCATCAAGAATGGGTGGGGGGGCATCGGTGGATTTTGCACCGCTTTCCAGAGAAGCAGCAATGATGATCAGCCGCTGTATGGTACAGTGTGTCGGTCTGTTTGCTTTTTTGTCTGTTTATGGACTTACACGTTCTGTGAAAAAGAAATATCAGTCCTTTGAGTTCAGCGGCCGTGAAGGAACATTGCTTGTACTGGAACGCTATCTGCATCTGGTACTGTTCTTTACAGTTCCGTTTTTCTTCTGTATGGGCGTGACATTTCTGACAGATACATCCAGTTATGCGAAGGGACTGGTAAGTACACTGGTCAGCATTGTCATGGATTTCTTCTGCGTGGGACATCTTTTTGGTACACAGGTGCTGATCAGTACCTGGTGGTACTTAAGCCTGGAAGTTCTTCTTATTGTATTTCTTCCGTTTGTCCTGCGCTTTTACAGAAAATACAGTTGGCTGATCGTATTGATGTTTCTGATTCCGGGGAGTTTTCTGATAGAAAAGAATGTACATCTTACAAAATACCTGTTTGTGATGCCGCTTGCAGTGTGCTTTGCGGATCAGGATGTGTTGGAGCGGATTCGAGATTTTATGATCGTCAGAAACAAATGGTTGAATAAACTTATTAAATTTATGATAGAAACAATCATTATGTGTGCGCTTTTTATATTCTGGTACAGTGCGTGGGGAAGAGAACATTTTGAATTTGTCCTGAATGGACTGATTCCGGTGTCTGTGATCTGCTGGTCGTATGAATTTTTGATCGATCTTCCGGTAATTCGCGAAATCCTGCAGTTCATGGGAAAACATTCTGCGAATGTATTTTACATACATAGTTTTATCCGTGCAAAATGGATTGGAAATTTTGTATATTCCTTTGGACATGCATTTCTGATCTGGCTTGTATTGATGGCGAGCAGCATTGTGATTTCAATTTTTTTGGAAGGAATCAAAAAAGCCGTTCGGTTTGAACGGCTTTCAGGAAAGATATCAGATGGAATTATAGGATGGGCAGACAGAGCGCTCTGGTGTGTCAGCAGAAACGACGTTTGATAGCCACGCAGATCTGTCGGCTGTGCTGCTGGTCTTTGAACTGAAAATATTCTGAACGCTGTCGGGCATAGACTGGTTTTAATGCGAAGTCATGTTCGGCAGCTTCTTCTATATAATCAAACAGTTCAGCGGAAGTTTCAGCACGGTCGCCAAACAGATCTTTGCGCATATCAATGTAGCTTCCGTGTGCCTCGTTATATTGGTCAAGGTCAAACTGATAAAACAGAGTTGGTTTGTTTTGATAAAGCATGTCCCAGCAGACACTGGAATAATCCGTAATCAGCATGCGGCATTTCATCAGCATCTCATTTACGGGTGTATCGCCAAAGGAGAGCACATGAATCCGATCACTGGCTGCATGGAAGGTTTTAAGGTGACTCTGGAATTTGGCATGCAGATAAAAATAAATCTGCAGGTCATGCTTTTCCAATATTTCATTGAAATGCGCGGAGTTGAGAAGCTGCATATAGTTTCGGAAGTACGTACTGTCTTCGAATGCTTCATCTGAAACAGAATCAAGCCAGTTTCGCCAGGTCGGCATAATCAGGATATTATGGCTGTCCTGAGAGCAATCTTTCAGAACATCCCAGCGTGCAAAGCCGGTATTGGCGACTTCAGCCGGTTCATAACCAAAATTGTCGAGAATGATTTTTTCTTCCATCGTATTTGTGACGATAAAGAGATCACAGGCACTGCGGTTTCCTTTTCCATAAATAGAATCAACACGTTTCAGGGCAGTTACGCCGTGTTGGAGAAAAACAGATTTCTTCTTTTTTATATAGCGGTTAAAAATACTGTGCCGACACTGTGTCGCATATGCATGATATTTAGAGTCAGAACTGACGATCAGATCTGCGGCGAGAAGGCTGCACATGTGGCGGAGCGACATAAATGGTACGACATTTTTGCTGTAAGGTGAGACTTTCGGATAGTCCGGTGATTTCCTGTCAATAATATAGAGGATTTTCTTGTTCAAATAAGACTGTTCGTTATTTTCCATACAGTGTTTGAAAAAGTAATAGCCGTTATCCTGTGCCATGGAAGAAAATTTTTCACATACAAGGCAGATATGCTGTTTTTTCCAGTAGCTGCGAGTGAGACGGTAGAGCAGGACTGCAAACATTTCTTTATAAATAAGAGAAGTGCCATCGTATGGGGTACACTCACGATAGGCGAATGCGAGCGTTTTGTCTCCGGTATAAAACGGATAGAGAGAAAAACCATTTCCGGTATGATATGCTCCATTATAAAGAAACTTGTGAAAAAGCCGCTGCCGGGTATCCATGTGGACAGGAATCTCTGTAATCTCACCGGATGTGGAATCTTCCAATATAATGTACACGTGCCAGTAGAGACTTTTGAGCTGCAGATCCTTAAGGTTCAGTGAAATCTGCAGACATGCAGAGCCTTTTGCACTGGCAATGTGATCTGTCCGGAAATCAAAGGAAGAGGCGTCTTTATCCAGTTTATTCTGATAGGATAGGATAGTTTTTACATATTTAAAAGGACCGGCTGTAAGAGCTGCGCGGATATTCAGGTTTCCATGGCGGATCCGGATAGAGCGCAGAGAGCAGGACGCAGCCGGGGTGGAAAGTATCTGATCGGTCATAAGTCCTCCGAAAAAATTTTTCTATATTATATCATAAAAAAATTGAAATAAACAGTTGACATGAAGAAAAAGATATGATAATTTAATATAGAACGCTGCCGAAGACAGTAGGTGCCGTAAGGCATAAGGATCAAAACGCCTACCGAGGACTAAGTATTCTATTTAAGATTACAGAGACCTTACTGTCATGCAGTAAGGCTTTTTTTTGTTTTGACGCGGCGGTATAAATCTATAAGGAGGTGTACCATTTATGGCAAAAGTAGAACTGAAACAACCAATCGTAGAAGAAATCTCAAACAGCATTAAAGACGCACAGGCAGTAGTACTTGTTAACTACAGTGGTCTTACAGTTGAACAGGATACAATTCTGCGTAAGGAATTAAGAGAAGCTGGTGTTCAGTACAAAGTTTACAAAAACACAATGATGAAACGTGCATTCGCAGGTACTGATTGTGAAGAACTTAGCCAGCATCTGGAAGGAACTAACGCTCTTGCAATTTCTACAGCAGATGCTACAGCACCGGCAAGAATCCTTGCTAAATACGCAAAACAGTTCCCGGCTCTTGAACTCATCGCAGGTGTAGTTGAAGGAACATACAATGATCAGGCTGGAATCCAGGCTCTGTCTCAGGTTCCGTCCAGAGAAGAACTTCTTGGAAAACTTCTTGGAAGCATCCAGTCTCCTATTACCAACTTTGCTCGTGTGCTTAATCAGATCGCAGAGGCAAATGGTGGAGCAGCTGAAACAGAAGCAGCCGCTGAATAATAAAGTGAATTTGATGTAATCAAATTTGCGATACGCAAACGTAGCGTAGCGGAGTTCGCGGTTCCCGTAAGTAACTGCGATTAATGAGAATAATCTAAAAAATGGAGGAAAATTAAAATGGCAAAATTAACAACAGAAGAATTTATTGCAGCAATCAAAGAATTATCTGTATTAGAATTAAATGAACTCGTAAAAGCTTGCGAAGAAGAATTCGGTGTATCCGCAGCAGCAGGTGTTGTTGTAGCAGCAGCTGGAGCAGCTGGAGAAGCAGCAGAAGAAAAAGATGAGTTCGACGTAGAACTGACAGAAGTTGGACCGAACAAAGTAAAAGTTATCAAAGTTGTTCGTGAAGTTACCGGTCTTGGACTGAAAGAAGCTAAAGCAGTAGTTGACGGTGCTCCGAAGGTTGTTAAAGAAGGCGCATCCAAAGCAGAAGCTGAAGACATCAAAACAAAACTTGAAGCAGAAGGCGCTAAGATCACTCTTAAATAATTCTGTTAAAGAACGAAGCGATACGGGGACACCTTATGGTGTCCCTGTTTTTGCGTTACATGGTATATAGAAAAAATGTCGGGAACATTTTTGAGATAAAAATCAAGGCGAAAATTTAAAAAAGTTGTTGACAGGTTGACATTGCTATGCTATAGTGAAGAATGCTATATTATGGCAAGGATATGCCTGTTTATCTCAAACCGTAAACAGGATCATGTTGTAAAATAAATAAAAAAACAGGGGTGAAACGTCAATGGAAAAAAACAGAATTCGTTCTGTAAAAACTGGAAAAAGCATGCGCATGAGCTACCAGAGACAAAAAGAAGTTCTGGAAATGCCGAATTTGATTGAAGTCCAGAAAGATTCCTATAAGTGGTTTCTCGATGAGGGCCTCAAAGAAGTGTTTGATGATATTTCTCCGATCGCGGATTATGGCGGAAAGTTCAGCCTGGAATTCATCGATTTCACGTACGATGCAAAAGATGCAAAATACACCATCGAACAGTGCAAAGAACGTGACGTAACTTACGCGGCACCTTTGAAGGTTCGCGTGCGACTGATTAACAAAGAAACAGAGGAAATCAACGAACACGAGATCTTTATGGGAGATCTTCCGTTAATGACAGAGACAGGTACTTTTGTTATCAACGGTGCTGAGCGTGTTATCGTTAGCCAGTTGGTGCGTTCCCCTGGTATCTATTATGCGATTGCACATGATAAAATTGGTAAGAGATTATTTTCCAGTACCGTTATTCCGAACAGAGGTGCATGGCTGGAATATGAGACTGATTCCAATGATGTCTTCTATGTACGTGTGGACAGAACCCGTAAGGTTCCGATCACTGTGCTGATTCGTGCCCTTGGTATCGGCACCAATGCAGAAATCGTAGAATTATTTGGTGAAGAGCCAAAAATCCTCGCAAGTTTTGCAAAAGATACATCTACCAACTATCAGGAAGGTCTTCTTGAATTATATAAGAAGATCCGTCCGGGCGAGCCGCTTGCAGTAGAGAGCGCTGAGAGCCTTATCATGGCAATGTTCTTCGATCCGAGAAGATATGACCTTGCCAAAGTTGGACGTTATAAATTTAATAAGAAACTTCACTTTAACAAACGTATTGTCGGACACAAGCTTGGTGAGACTGTTGTGGATCCGTCTACAGGAGAAATCCTTGCAGAAGAAGGAACCAACGTAACAGTTGAACTTGCTGACAAGATTCAGAATGCAGCAGTACCATTCGTATGGATTCAGGGTGAAGAACGTAAGATCAAAGTTCTTTCCAGTATGATGGTCGATATCACTGCGCATGTTGATCTTGACTGTGATCCGAAAGACTTAGGTGTTACAGAATTAGTATACTATCCTGTACTCGAAAAGATTCTGGAAGAAAATGATAATCTTGAGGATATCAAAGCTGCTATCCAGAGAGATATCCATGACCTTATTCCGAAGCATATCACAAAGGAAGACATCCTTGCTTCCATCAACTACAATATGCATCTGGAATACGGAATCGGACATGATGACGATATCGACCATCTGGGCAACCGTCGTATCCGTTCTGTTGGTGAACTTCTTCAGAACCAGTATCGTATCGGTCTTTCCAGACTGGAAAGAGTTGTACGTGAACGTATGACAACTCAGGATACAGAGAATGTTTCTCCGCAGTCCCTGATCAATATCAAACCTGTAACTGCAGCAGTGAAAGAGTTCTTCGGTTCTTCTCAGCTGTCACAGTTTATGGATCAGAACAACCCTCTTGGTGAGCTGACACATAAGAGACGTCTTTCCGCACTGGGACCTGGCGGTCTGTCACGAGACAGAGCAGGATTTGAGGTACGAGATGTCCACTATTCTCACTATGGTCGTATGTGCCCGATCGAGACACCTGAAGGTCCGAACA
>OLQE01000285.1_pt1 | contig 43992 bp, 30 predicted proteins | sample 1643161 | NCBI WGS metagenome assembly OLQE01 (sample SAMEA3136650, study PRJEB25190) | human gut metagenome
CACTCCTGCTTCTGCCAGCGTGGAGATCACAATATCCTCCACTTCTGATAAAGTCTTTAAGGTAAATTTTTTCCACTTCATAAAAATAAATTCCTTTCTTTTCACGGTCACTACTCTAACTAATCAATTATCACCCAGGTGACGGGAATTGTCAATGGGAGCATTTTAAAAATCCGTTTTCCCGGGAATTTTTTCTCCGGAAAAACGGATCTGATCATCGGTAAAACGGACGTTCCCGATATATATTCTGTTCTGTTGTTGTGGTGACAACGTAACATTCCTTCCCGAAAAGGAGCTTCTTCGGCAGCCGCCAGGGAACACCGTGATAAAAATCATCCGCAGTAAGCGTGCCATCGGTGTAAAGCTGCATGATGTCGCAGGGAAGCTCCAGAGAAACAAAGCCATAGGGATCCGGGACCGTCAGCCGGTACCAGTCCAGCGGACCGAGGCCGGAAAGGAGCACTTCCTCCAGGCCGGGGCCGGTAAGCGTGAAAGGAGAATCAGAAAGCTTTGTCAGCATGCAGACGGAACCATTGGATCGACAGCTAACATCCCCTGTTTCGGCAGTCAGACACGGAGCTTCCTCACAGCCCGTTTCTTCCGCCTGCACCGGACAGGGCTGAAATGCCCCGTTTTCCCAGACAAATGCCTTCTGTTCTCCCGCTTCCACAGAACGGAGTGTCCCGTCCTCCAGATAAAGGTCACAGCCTTCACCCAGATAGAGTTTCCCATCCAGCCGCCGCAAAAAGCGGGCATCCGACAGGTTTAAGGTCACAATGGAAATTTTCTTTTCCGGAATCCGGAATGCCTCCCGCCCGGTCTTCACCGGAAATTCTTCGCCATCCAAACAGTACACCGGTTCCATTCCGGGAATCTCCAGGAAAAAGAAGGTGTTTCCTTCCCGGCAAAGAGGCTGGGCCGTGGCCCAGGTAAGCTCTGCTCCTGCCAGATCCATTTTATAAGGCAGGAAAAAGCTCACCTCCCCACAGATATCCAGTGCCGGAAAACAGATCGTCTCACAGGTGCCGTTCTCATTCCGGCTCTCCACCTCAAACACCGCCTGTTCCACATCCTTCAGCCTTGTCCTCCGCTGATAGTGGTTCACAAAAACAAAACCGCCCGTTCCATCCGTACGCAGGGCACAGCGGAGCTTCTCTGTGTCCATCAGCCCCGGCGAAACGCCGGCCGGCACATAGGTCATCTTCGCAAAGCATTCTCCATAATCCTTCAGGAAAAGATGCAGAAGATTCAGGAGACGGTACTGTTCCCGCACCTCCCCGTACTCAGAAAGCGGCGCCTGGAAATCATAGGACAGCACCGGACAGTCGTTGGGATAGCCCGTAGCCCTCGATTCCTGAAAAGAGGATAATTTTCCCATCCGGTTCGTACCGCCGTGGTACATGTAATATCCCAGAAGATTGACACCCTCCCCGAGGCCACAGAGAGCCATCGCATAGATATCCATGCCCTGCACCTGATACCTTCGGTGCCAGGTATTCTGTAAACCTCCGCCAAGCTCACAGTCTGCGAAAGGATAACGCTCATAGGGCAGCTGCCAGCCGTCTGCCGCTTTCATCTGCTGCAGATCTTTTCCGATGGAGGAATCATTCCGGATTCCTGTGAAAAAGTAGTGGGTGGATGGCGGAAGTTCCTCCGTACTCTGCTCCCAGGGAGCGCCGCAGTAGCCCCCGAACAGCGGCAACACCTCATCCACGGGAATTTTTGCCCCGCCGGTGCTGTTCCAGCCCGTCACCGTATAAAGCGGCACTTCCATCCCACATTTTATCGCCAGCGCTTTCAGCTTTTCCAGATATTCCGCATCATCGGGCATCTCATTTTCCAGCTGGATCGCCAGAATGGGACCACAGTCCTTAAAGTAGAGGCCATCCAGCTGTTTTGCCACGATCCGGTACCAGCTTTCCACTTCCCGCATAAACTCCGGATTTCCATTCCGAAGAGGAAAAGGCTTTTTCAAAAGCCAGTCCGGGAAACCGCCGTTCCGCAGTTCTCCGTGGACCCAGGGTCCGATCCGTACCACAGCCTCCATCCCCAGTTCCCCGATAAGCGTTACAAAGGCACGCAGATCATTCTGTCCTTCAAAGTCGAAAACGCCTTCCTCTTCCTCGTGGCAGAGCCAGGGCACATAGGTCGCCACCAGTTCAATGCCTCCGGCCTTCATCTTCAGGAGCTCCGTTTTCCAGTCCTCCCTGGCATAGCGGAAATAGTGAAACTCTCCCATGATCCCGATCCAGGGCCGTCCCTGCCGCTCCAAGTAAAGACTATTGACGGCAAGGCTGTCCCCTGTGGCATTTTTCCCACCGAGATGCAGATGATTTTGCAGGACCACCGGCGTCACATATGGTTTGAATGTATTGTTCATCACTTATCCCCCTGTCAGTTTCTCAGTATTTCACAGCCGGCTCCTCTTTTCAGGCAATATCCGCTCCCCTGCGCCTCTTTCTTTTTTCAGGAAACCCGGCAGGTGATTCCTCCCGTGAGGACCACAGCTTTTCCGTTGACTTCCAGCGTGCCCACAGTATTCGCCGGGATCCGGCAGCTCACTTCCAGCCGTCCGCCCTCTTTCCTGCGGACGCTGACCTCCACAAGCCCTGTGAGACTCTGATAACGGCACTCTGCCCAGTCAAGTGCTTTTGGAAGCCTGGGTTCGATCCGTATGGAAGAGTAGCCGTCTTCCGAGGAGATTCCTGCCACATAACGGTAAAACCACTCCAGTATGCTTCCCATCATATCATGATCCCGGCTTCTGGCCTCGTCACTCCAGAACTCCGGAAGACAGGTCTCGCCCTTTTCCACAAAACGGTAATAACTGGGATGCTCCTTCTGAAGGATCATATCATGGACAATATCCATCTCCCCCAGTTCTCCCAGGGTCCGGAAAATATAGGGCAGGGCAATCTCACCGGCCAGAAAACGGTGTTCCTTCACTGACTCCAGAAAACTCTTTTCTATGGAAGCTTTCTTATCTTCCGGTGCCATGCCAAACTGCAGAGGCACCGCCTGATTTCCCTGAATGACCCCGTCATCATCGCTTTCCCAGGACTGGTAGTACCATTCTCCGGTTACCGGATGTTTCTTTAATAATAAATGATTATACTGCTCTTTACAGTCTTCCGCCAGTATTTCGTACTTTTTCTGGTCTGTTTTCCTGCCAGTGCGTCCGGCCAGCTCCGCCGTCAGGAGCAGATTCCGGTAAAGGTAGGCCGTCTCAATATTCTCCCTGGAATTGTCCTCTTTTCTCCAGGTTCCCCAGTCACCCAGGCCCTGTCTTAAAAAGCAGACGCCCTCTTTCTTTCCATAAACAGAGGCATAGCTGAGGTATTTCTCATACTGGTAATCGGTATATTTTCGGATAAATTCATAAAAGTCCCCGGCATCCTTTTTCTCTCCGTAGAAGCGCTCCCTCTCCTTTAAGCCCATGACCAGGCTGCTGCCCCAGGGAATGATATCCCAGAAGCTTCCGTCTCCGCCATCCACCAGGAAACGGGCGTAGCGGGGAGCGATCGACGGCAGAAGTCCTGCCTCGTAAGTATGGGGAAACGCACCGTGATCCACATCCTTTTCTCCTTTCGGGTACTGGCTGTCACACTGGTCCCACTCGATCTTTTCCCAGAAAGGTTCCACTTCATACTCATACATGATAGAAGGTGCCATGAGGTGATTCGGTTCCTGCCATCCCAGCCGTTCTGCCGTGGGGCAGTCCGTATGGACATGCTGGAGATTATTCCGGATGGAATTTTCGATCAGATTCCGGATTTCATCATAACGGCCGTCGGAACAGCGGAACTCTCCGGTCCGCTCCACGGAGCTGCTGATCTGACAGCCCCGCAGATACAAAACCTCCGGCTTTTCCTCCCCTGCTTCCTGCAAAAATTCCACCTTTACATAGCGGCCCGCGAGATAGGTAAACTTTGGTTCAAAACATTCCGTCCCCCCGGAAAGAGTCTCCTCGCACCAGGAATTTGTCATGGGATGGAAGGGCTCTCCTTTTTTCCAGTTCTCCGCACACTGGAGACGAAGTTTCTGGCCACAGGCTCCCTTCACCCGAAGCTCAAAAAGGAAAGCCATATTCTGGCCAAGATCATAGACCAGGCTTCCGTCCGGCTCCTCTGCTGCCAGTTTTCCTTCATAAGCCCGGATAACTTTAACCGGAGCATAAAGCATAGGCTCCAGCGTCCCAAGCTTCGGACCGTCTTCCAGAAATGCAGCCTTCTCCAGCTTTTCTTCCTCTTCCGGTGAAAACATCCAGTAGGTGTTCTCTTTTCTGCTGTCAAAGTCCTCCGAACCATAAATATTCGTATAAGTCACCGGACTTTCCAGAATCCTCCAGCTTTCATCCGTCACCACCTCTTCCCGGGTGCCGTCCTCATACTCCAGTGTCAGAAAAACATTTACTCCCAGCTTGTCTCCAAAGGCCTCATAGCCTTTATCCATAGTGTAAAAATACCGCCCGTCCTTGCATTTTCCATAGTACCAGCCATTTCCAGCCTCCATGGAAAGACAGTTCCGTCCTTCCTTTAAAAGAGCGGTGACCTCGAAGGTCCGGTAATGGATCCGTTTGTGAAAATCCGTCCAGGAACCGTTGAGCACACTGTCATCCGGCAGTTTTCCGTTGATCCGAAGCTCATACTGGCCTGTCGCTGCTGCGGAACAGTATGCATTTTTCAGTTTCTTTCCCGGTTCAAGAAAACGAAGAGCATAGAACGGATCTCCCGTCCCGTTTCCGATCCAGTTCTTCTCCGGAGTCTTTTCCGGGGCAATGCCGCTTACATAAATCTCTGAACATCCGCTCTCCGTTTTTCCCGCTGTATCCGTAATCTCTACTTCTGCAAAGAAGCGGATATGTGTTTGAAAAGAAAGCTCCAGCCGGTGTCCGTTCTGCTTTCCGGTCTCCAGTTTCCCTGTGTCGTACAGACACCCGCCACCCGTCCTTTTTAAAAGGATCCGGCAGGAGGCCTGCCGTTTTCCTGCATCTCTTTCAGCAAATTTCCAACAGATCACCGGATTTTTTACGATTCCTTCCCGGACTGCTGTGTTTTGAATTTTGATATCGATCGGTCTCATTTTTTATCCTTTCACGCTTCCCATCGTAAGCCCTGTCGTAAAATATTTCTGAAGGAAGGGATAGATCAGCATCAGCGGGATGACTGAAATAAAGATCTGTGCTGCCTTCATATTCGTATCGTTGATATCCACTAACTTTGCGATCGCCTTTACATCTCCCTGCGCCAGGATCTCCGTTGTGGAAGTGACCAGAGTCTGAAGATAAGACTGAAGCGGATAATTGGTGGTATGGTTGGAATAGATCAGGCCGTCAAACCAGGAATTCCAGTGATTGATCAGGCTGAACAAAATGATCGTTGCCAGAGACGGCTTGGATATGGGAATAAAGATCCGCCATAAAATCTGCCACTGGCTGGCTCCGTCCAGCTTTGCCGATTCCTCCAGTTCTGACGGGATCCCGCGGAAAAAGTTCATAAGAACGATGCAGTTGAAAATAGGAACTGCTCCCGGGATGATCAGCGCCCACACGGTATCGATCAGCTTTGTCTTGGAGACAATGTAATAGGTGGGCATCAGACCACCGTTAAAAAGCATGACCGTGAGCATATAAGCCACATAATATTTCCGGGCTTTGAACTGTCTTTCATCTTTGGATAACGGATAGGCCACCAGGATCGTCAGCAGCGTATTCAGCGGAACACCCACTAAAACCCTTTTAACACTCACAGAAACAGAACTCCAGAATTCTTTACTCTCCAGCACATACTGATAAGCTTTCAGTGTGAACTCCTTCGGCCAGAGAAAAACTTTATTTTCAATGATGGGCTGAGAGGCACTGAAGGAATAGGCCAGCAGATTCAAAAGCGGCACCATACAGATCAGGCATAAAAGCAGGATCACGATCACATCCACTGCCAGAAAGACTTTTCTTCCCATCGATGTTTTTTTCCGATTCATATGTGTTTCACCTCCTACCACACTTTGTATCCGGCATATTTGTCCGCCAGCTTGTAGCCGGTAAGCACAAGGATACAGGACACTACGGATTTTAAAAGACCAACGGCTGCCGACAGGGAATACTGCTGATTGATCAGTCCCAGACGGTATACCAGCGTATCGATGATATCACCGGTTGCGTAAACAGCCGGACTGTACAGGTTAAAGATCTGGTCAAAGCCCGCATTCAGAACGCTGCCGATAGACATGATCGTCATAAGTGCGATAAAGGGTGCAATGCCCGGCATGGTCACATGGATCGTCTGCTTGATCTTGCCGGCTCCGTCCACCATGGCCGCCTCGTAAAGGGTCGGATCGATGCCGGTAAGTGCCGCCAGATAAATGATCGTGTTATAACCGAAATTTTTCCAGATATCGCTGATGATCATTGTTCCCCGGAACGTGCTGTTGCTGCCCAGAAAATAGATGGGCTCTTTGATGATATGTAAATTCACCAGAAGCGTATTCAGAAGGCCCGGTGTGGTGGAGGAGCTGCCCGGAGAAAGGAATTTGATCAGGATTCCTCCTAAAACCACCCAGGATAAAAAGTAAGGCAGGTAAGTAATGGTCTGCGCCGCCCGCTTAAACCAGCGTACCCGGATCTCATTTAGGAGAAGAGCAAAACTGATCGGCACCACAAGATTTCCGATGATCTTTCCGATGGCAATGATCAGAGTATTTCGTACCGCAGGCCAGGTGTCAGGCAGAAGCATGAGCTTCTTAAAATTGGCCAGTCCGACAAAACTGGAATGTAAAAAACCCTTCATCGGATGAAAATTCTGGAAGGCCATGAGGATTCCTGCCGGGATCGGCAGGATGTTATAGATGAACAGGAGAATGACCGGAACAAGGAGCATCAGATGGAACGCCCTGTTGTCACTTCCCTGCCGTGTCTGTTTCTTTTTCTGTTTCATAGGAACCCCTTTCTGTCTCTTCGACCGGTTTTTGAGAAAAAAAGGGCTGTTACACCTTTTCTTTCAGTATAACAGCCTCTTTTTTCATTCATGGCAAAGCTTACTTGTTACTGTCTGCCCATTCCTGCGCTTCTGCCAGGGCATCATCGCCGCCCAGTGCATGCCAGTTGGAAACCAGGCCGTCATAGCTGTCCACGGACTCGCCGGTAATGATCTTCACAATGGTCTCAATGGTGAGTTTTTTCAGCGTCGGGGAAACCTCTGCCATTTTCTCTGTCGGGATTCCCTGATAAGCCGGAGAAATGAAACCATCCTCTTTTATCAGCTGATCAAGAGCTGCATAACCGCCGTTCGGATCACCGAATACGGTATAAAGAGCTGCACCTGAGTTCTGGGCTGCGTCTTCTGCATCCAGGGTTCCTGCTTCCTTGGCATCCACGAAAGCTTTCATGTTGGTATAGTCACTCATCTGTTCCATATTCAGCTCACTGGTATCGCCGGTCTGAAGAGCTGCGGATTCTTTCTGGAAGTTATCGTAGTTTTTCAGCGGAGCCAGTGTCCACATCAGACCTGACTTATAACCGGTATGCTCATTGTCTCCATAGTAAGTATTGAAATCCTCTTCGTTTTCCGGATGGCAGAGTTTTTTCACACTGAGGTTCATCAGTTTGATCAGCACTTCCGGATTCTCACACTTGGAGCTTACACAGTAAACCTGGGTAAAGCTCGGTGCAAAGTAACTCTTGTTATCGCCGGTTCCTGTTCCGTCCGGAATGGGAGCTGCCGTAATGTGTGCTTCAGGAGTGCTCTTCATTACACTGGACATGGGAACCATGCCGCCCCACATAGGTGCAAACCAGATACCACAGCGTCCTGCACCTGCTTCTTCAAAGATAGAGTTGCTGTCCATCGTGATAAAATCTCTGGTGATGGAGCCGTTCTGGTACATCTCCTGAAGAGTCGTCAGGGCTTCCTTGGCTTTCTCGGCATTTTCTCCACCCCATACAACCTTGCCGTTTCCGTCATCCATGAAAGTCATGGCATCAGAGCCGGGATAGAGACCGAAGCATTCGAAGAAACCTTCCAGCGTTCCGATGGATTTTGTCAGGACTTCCACGCCGTCCACAGCCAGACCGTATGTATCGTTCTGTCCATTTCCGTCCGGATCATCCTCCGTAAAGGCTCTTGCCACTTCTTTCAGCTCCTCGATCGTTGTCGGCATCTTTAATCCCAGGTTATCCAGCCAGTCCTGACGGATAAACATGACCGGAACCTCATCATAACCGTTACCCATCATGGGAAGACCGTAGATTTTTCCATCCAGCGTGAGGGCATTCATGCTCTGTCCGCCGTCCACGCCTACATATTCTTTCAGTTCATCAGAAGCATACTTCTCATAAAGCTCCGTGATATCTGCGATCACACCTGTCTGCGCATAATTCACATAATCCGTAGCATCCATGCTGATGATATCCGGATAATCGCCGGACATGATTGCTGTGGAAAGCTTGGTTTGTGCCTGAGAACTGTCCACTTCATAAATGACATCCGGGATAATGTTATGGGATTTATACAGGTTCACCCAGTCATTATTGCTGGAATCCTGTCCTGATTTCCAGGAAAAATCCTTCCCCCAGGAATACCCGATCTTGATCGTTACCGGTTCCTCAAACCCGTACAGGTCCTCATCTGCCTTTGCAGTTCCTGCCGCTCCGAGTACGGTGCTTAAAACCATGGATGCCATCAGTGCCATCATCATTTTCTTTTTCATACCGTAAACCTCCTTGTGTTTGTTTTTGATACTTTTATTATACAGGCAGGTTTCTCCAGTTTCCATGTGCATGATTTTACTTTTGGTTCATTTCATTACTTCTTCTGCTCCCGGTACTCATTCGGTGACATTCCCATACAGGCACGGAACGTCCGCGAAAAGGAATGTGAAGACTGATAACCTGCTTTTTTCGCGATGGTCTGGACTTTTTCCCCGGTACACAAGAGAAGCTGTCTGGACAGTTCCATTCGTTTTCTCAGGATAAATTCCGATAATCCGATGCCGTATTTCTGTTTGAAGATCCGCGAAAGATAGCTGGAGTTAAAACCGCTCACCGCCGCCAGCTGGGTCAGTGTCAGATCTCCTGCCAGATTTTCCTCTATGTAAGCAGTCAGTTTTTCAAGAGAACGGTCGGAAAGACTCTCATCCGTCCCTTCGCCTTTCTCAAAAATGACATCGGAGAGGTCATAGAGATAACTTCCCGCCTCCGCCCAGGAGCCGTACTCATTAAAGTTCATAAGCTTGTAAAGACCAATGCGGAAGGCCAGTTTTTCACTGATCCCCTGCTCGTTGATGTACTGCATCATAAGAACGGAGACCGAATAATAGAGCTCCAGAGCATTCATATCGTGCATGCTCTCAAACTGGTTCAGGCGGCTGACGATCTCGCCCAGGATCAGATAGTAGTTCTCTCTTTGGCCATTTTTCAGATAGAGTTTCAACAATTCCATCTGTTTGCCTTTTTCCGGCAGCTTTGTTGTCTCCATCTCTGTCTTCAGGATTTCTGCATGAGCGATAAGACTGCCCTCACCAGTCATATTTACAGACATGAGCTGGCGAAGTTCCAAAAGCTTTGAATTGAAGGCGGAAATTGTCACAGGTTCTGAGGACATAATGGCCGAAAAACTCATATCCGCCGTATTTTCCAGTGTTTCCTGTGCATATTCCAGTGCACCCTGGATCACGGTAAAGAGCCGGTTTGTTTCCGTTTCTTCCTGCTTCAGCTGCGTCATGAGCATAAGGAAATCCTGCTCCATCCCAAAAAACAGCTTCCGCACAGTGGCAGGTACATACTGATCAAAAGCGGAAAAGAGATTTTCCAGCATTTCTTCCTGTGTCAGGTCTGCCTGGTCCCTCCGCTCCGGCCGGATCAGTGTGCAGAGCATAGGCTTCGTAAGATCCAGAGAAAAGTTTCCCTCTTTCTCCCATTTCTTTGGAAGCTCTCCTTTCTTTCTCAGGCTTTCCAGCAGTTCCCGGAAATTCTCCCTTTCCACGCAGTACTTCATCCACTGGTCCTGACGGAGCTCTTCTTTCCGGCGTGTCATCTGGCGTATCTCTTCGAAAGCCTCCTCCACCGTGGCTTTGATAACCTTCTCTTCTTCGCTTTTCAGGATGTATTTTACATCCTTATCCTGGCTTACCCGGTAAATATCCTCAAACTGTGGATAAGCAGTGAGAAAGATCACCTTGCAGGCCGGCCAGTTTTCCCGGATCCGGTCGTAAAGTTCCATTCCGGTCATGCCCGGCATCTTGATGTCTGTCAGCACCACATCAAAACGGATCCTGTTCAGAAGCTCCAGCGCCTCTTTCCCGGAAACAGCCGTATGAACCTCCAGTTCCTCTTTCAGATCATACTGGAACATCTCCTCCAGCCAGTAAACATTATCGATCTCATCATCCACGATCAGCAAACGGTACATCTTTTCCTTCTCCTTCCAGACAAATAGTCACACAGGTCCCGCCAAAAACACTTCTCTTTATCTCCAGACCGGCCCTTCCGCCGTAATAGAGCTGAAGCCGCCGGTGAATGTTGATCATTCCTGTGACCTCTCCCTTTTCATTGGCTCCCTTTTGCAGGCTCTCCCTCATTTTTTCCAGAACTTCTTCTGTCACACTGCCATTGTCCTCGAGATGAATGTAAAAACGTCCATCCTTCTCTTCATAGGAAACCGCCAGAAGTCCGTTTTCTTCCTTGTCCCCAAGACCGTACTCCAAAGCATTTTCCAGCAAAGGCTGTATAATCAGCCTTGGAACTTTGAGTTTCTGCATCTCTTCCGGCAGCTCTGCCAGCCGGATCTCCATTCTGGCAGCAAAACGGGATGCCTGGATCCTGGCGTAACAGTAAGCGTGATCCACTTCCTGCGAAAGTTCTACATAATCCTGGGCATTTCTCGTAAGATACCGGAAATACCTGCCCAGAAGCTCTGTGAGCTCCTCCGCGCTTTCGTATTCTTCCCGGTAAATCTTGCTCCGGATGGAAAACAGGCTGTTATAAAGGAAATGCGGGTTGATCTGTTCCTGCAGCTGCTTTAATTCCGCCCTCTGCTTCAGTTCCTTCTGTTCATAGACTTCCTGGATCAGATCCTGTATCCGGTCTTCCATCTCATTAAAACCTTCATAAAGATAGGCAAATTCACTGTTATTCTTTTCCTCAATATGCTCCTGGAAATTTCCTTTTTTCACCCGGTTGAACGCCCTGAGAAGATGCTGCATGGGCGTATGGATGAGACGCTGCGTGTAAAGAATAAAGATCACCGTGATCGCCAGTATGATCAGCCAGGCTGCAAGGATAAACGTTTTCATCCGATTGATCTTATACATGATCGGTGCTTCCTTGGAATACTGAACAAAGGTTCCAAGTGACGGAGATTCCTTCGTGATGACAAGATAAGATTCCGAACCGATTTTTACCCGCTGAGTTTCCTCATAAATCCCGGTTTCGTCTTTTTTCAGAAGCGAAAGGATATTGCTTCCCAGGTATTCCGCACTGGTTCCCGTATCCAGGATCACGGAAGCATCCCGGTAAAAGAAAGCGCCGCTGGTCTCATCCTTGATCATCGTCTGCATCGTCTTCTGAATCTCTTCCCTGGAAAGGATGATGCTCACAATATGGGAAGGGTAATTCTGCGTGCTGATGCTATGCCGGTCCGCTTCCAGAAAATACATACCGTTCTCATTGATATGAAGCCCTGAGACATTGTCCTGCATATAATCATCCAGAAGCGCCCAGTCTTCCTCGTTCTGCATACGGCCGGCCGAGGACGGCGTTATCATATAATTGGTATTGGGAATAAAAAGATAGATATTTTGGATCAGATTGCTGCAGCCCTGGATCGCCTGCAGACGTTCTTCGAGAGACAGAAGGGCGTCTCTCCGCTCATAGTCAGAAAGGCTGCTCCTCTCCTCCATCAGAAAAACAAGCCGCCTGTCATAAAAGAAATTGATTTCCAGATTATAAATATTTTCCAGCTGAGCATCCAGAGTCTCCAGGTAATACTCGGACTGTGCGTTCATTCTGTCATAAACCTCTTCTCTGGCTAGCTGAAACGCATTCAGAAAAATAGCGGTCATAACCAGCACGATAATCACATTTCCCAGTGCAAAACAGATCAGCTGTTTCACAAAAATAGAATGGATCCCAAATCGTTCTTTCACTCATACTCCCCCTTTCCCAGAATTGTAACACGCCCCCTTTCCTCATACAAGTGAAAAAACTCCCTCCCGCCGGATCCTTTCCTGCGGGAGGGAGTTCTGCTTATTCGTCTCTGTCTTCAAAGGTTTCTTTCAGTTTCTCAAAGCCTTCTTTGAAAATGCCTTTTTTCTTTGTTTTTTCTTTCTCCTTTGCCGGAGCAGAGGATTCTGTACTCTGATTCAGAGAATTGCCGGTCTCAAGGTCGAACTTGCGGAGAGCCTCTTTGGCTTCCTCATTGAGCTTGTTGGGCACCTGAACGACCAGGGTGACATAGTGGTCGCCGCGGATCGCTTTGTTTCTGAGAGAAGGCACACCTTTTCCTCTCAGACGCACCTTGGTATCGGTCTGTGTACCCGGTTTTACCGTGTAAAGCACATCGCCGTCTACCGTCTTGATCCGCACATCACCGCCCAGCGCTGCCTGCGCAAAGGAAATGGGTGCTGTGGAGAAAATATTCATATCCTGACGCTGGAAGATCGGGTGACGCTGTACGTTCACTTCCACCAGAAGATCTCCTCTGGGACCTCCGTTCACGCCCGGCTCTCCTTTTTCACGGATCCGGATGCTCTGACCGTCATCGATACCGGCCGGGATCGTTACTGCGATCTTCTTGCGGCTGCTGGTATAGCCCTCACCACGACAGTTCGGACACTTCTCTTTCACGATCTTACCGGTACCGCCGCAGTCCGGACAGGTCTGCACATTTCGAACCATCCCGAAAAGAGACTGCTGGGTATAAACCACCTGGCCTTTACCGCCACATTTCGGACAGGTTTCCGGTGTGGTTCCGGGCTTGGCTCCTGTTCCATGACAGGTGGTACATTCATCCTTCAGATTCAGCTCCAGCTGTTTCTCACAGCCGAAAACAGCTTCCTCAAAGGTGATCGTCACGCTGGCGCGTAAATTGGCTCCTTTCATCGGACCGTTGTTCGCTGCCCTGCGGCTGCGTCCACCGCCTCCGAAAAGATCTCCGAAAATATCTCCAAAGATATCTCCCATATCACCGCCATTGAAATCAAAGCCGCCAAAGCCGCCGGCTCCGCCGCCGCCCTGCTCAAATGCTGCATGACCAAACTGATCATACTGTCTTCTCTTTTCGGCATCGCTCAAGATCGCATATGCTTCGGAAGCCTCTTTAAACTTTTTCTCAGCTTCCTTGTCACCCGGGTTCATGTCCGGATGGTATTTCTTTGCCAGCTGCCGGTATGCTTTTTTTATGGTAGCCTCATCTGCGTTCTTATCAACGCCAAGGACTTCATAATAATCGCGTTTGCTCTCTGCCATTTTTCTCCTCCATTCCATGTGCCGCGAAAAAACAGCAGATTCGGCACATCAGGCTCTTCTTCTTGCTTATTTATAAAACCACAAACGGGGGGACGGCTCTCACCCTCCCCCAATCTGTGTTACATCCTGTATGATTTTATACCTCTTTGTAGTCTCCGTCAACTACATCATCGGAATTATCTGTGCCTGCTCCGGCGTTCATATCCGGTCCCGGGCCAGCCTGGCCAGCCTGCTGAGCTCCCTGTGCCTGCTCGTAAACCTTTGCAAACAGCTTCTGAGCGCTCTCCATCAGTTTCTCTTTTGCAGCTTTGATCTCTGCAACCTGAGAATCGGTCATATCTTCCGGATTGGTGCTGGCGATGAGACTCTTCAGAGCGTTCAGATCAGCCTCAACAGCAGTCTTATCGTTGGAATCCAGTTTGTCACCAACCTCTTCCATTGCCTTCTCGGTCTGGAATACCATGGAATCCGCTTCGTTTCTGGTATCGATTGCCTCTTTCCGCTTCTTATCCTGAGCCTCGTACTCAGCTGCTTCTTTGACAGCCTTGTCGATCTCGGAATCGCTCATGTTAGAACCGGAGGTGATGGTGATGTGCTGCTCTTTACCGGTACCAAGATCCTTTGCGGATACATTTACGATACCGTTTGCATCGATATCAAAGGTAACCTCGATCTGCGGAACACCTCTTCTTGCAGGCGGGATACCATCCAGACGGAACTGTCCGAGGGTCTTGTTATCTCTTGCGAACTGACGCTCACCCTGTACTACGTGGATATCTACAGCGGTCTGGTTATCAGCTGCGGTAGAGAAGATCTGGCTCTTCTTGGTCGGGATGGTCGTATTTCTCTCGATCAGACGGGTTGCGATACCACCCATGGTCTCGATGGACAGAGACAACGGAGTAACATCCAGAAGAAGGATATCACCTGCACCGGCATCTCCTGCCAGCTTACCACCCTGAATGGAAGCACCGATCGCTACGCACTCATCCGGGTTCAGGCTCTTGTTCGGCTCATGTCCGGTCAGGGCTTTTACCTTATCCTGTACAGCCGGGATACGTGTGGAACCACCTACCAGAAGGACTTTGGAAAGCTCGCTTGCATTCAGTCCTGCATCTTTCAGTGCGGTATTTACCGGACCTGCAGTTGCCTCTACCAGATCATGGGTCAGCTCATCGAATTTTGCACGGGTCAGGTTCATGTCGAAATGCTTCGGTCCCTCAGCGGTTGCTGTGATGAACGGCAGGTTGATGTTTGTAGTGGTTGCGCTGGAAAGCTCTTTCTTTGCTTTCTCAGCTGCCTCTCTCAGTCTCTGGAGAGCCATTTTATCATTGGAAAGGTCTACACCCTCTGTTCTCTTGAACTCGGAGATCATGTAGTCGGTAACCTTCTGGTCGAAATCATCACCGCCCAGGTGGTTGTTACCAGCGGTTGCCAGAACCTCGATAACACCGTCACCGATCTCGATGATGGATACATCAAAGGTACCGCCGCCCAGGTCGTATACCATGATCTTCTGCTCGTTCTCATTGTCCAGGCCGTATGCCAGTGCTGCTGCAGTCGGCTCGTTGATGATACGTTTTACATCCAGACCAGCGATCTTACCTGCATCCTTGGTTGCCTGACGCTGTGCGTCATTGAAGTATGCCGGAACCGTGATGACTGCCTCGCTTACTTTCTCACCAAGATAGTTCTCAGCGTCTGCTTTCAGTTTCTGAAGGATCATTGCGGAGATCTCCTGCGGAGAATATTTCTTTCCGTCTACCTCTACTCTGAAATCGCTTCCCATATGTCTCTTGATGGAAGAGATCGTTCTGTCAGCGTTGGTAACAGCCTGACGTTTTGCAGGCTCACCTACCAGTCTTTCGCCTGTTTTTGTGAATGCTACTACAGACGGTGTGGTTCTGGAACCTTCTGTATTTGTAACAACTACCGGTTTACCACCTTCCATAACTGCTACACAGCTATTTGTTGTACCTAAATCAATACCAATAATCTTGCTCATGATCAATTCCTCCTGTATTTATTTGCTTATTCTGTCTATTTAAAATCCGCCGGAGCGGATGAGTCTGGATGAGCTTCCCTGTCCGGGAAGACAACCATCAGTTGGCTACCTTTACCATGCTGTGGCGTACCACGGAATCGTGATACATGTAGCCTTTCTGAAATTCCTCTACTACTACATTTTCGCCCTGCTCGTCATCTTCCACATGCATCACTGCGTTATGGAAATTCGGGTCAAAGGGCTGGCCGACTGCCTCGATGGGTTTTACTCCCAGCTCATCGAATACGGTGAGCAGCTGTTTGTAAACCTTATCCACACCGGCCACGAAGGGGTCTTCCTTCTGATCTTCGGGAACAGATGCAAGGCCGCGCTCGAAGTTGTCAACCACCGGAAGCAGTTTCTCAACCACGCTTTTTGCACCCATCTCAAACATTCCGGATTTTTCTTTCTCGGTCCGTTTGCGGAAGTTATCAAACTCAGCCATCTGGCGTCTCAGTTTATCGGTAAGATCCTCGATCTGAGTATCTTTTTTGTCTTTTTTATTCTTTTTCCCAAAGAAGCCTTTTTTCTCTGAAGCAGCATCCTCTTCGGTTTCTGCTCCCTCCGCATGTTCTGCCTGCTTCTCCGTCTCGTCTGCGGTCTCCTCTCTGGTTGTCTTTTCTTCCTCAGAAGCTTTTACTTCTTCGGAATCCATTGTTTTCTTTGTTTCCTCAGCCACGTTTGTTACCGCCCTTCTTTGTTCTTATTAAAAATCAGATCCAACTGATTTGTCAGTGTTTTCAGATTGTCAACCACTTTTTCGTAATCCATTCGTTTCGGTCCGATGATTCCGATGGTTCCCTTCATCCCTTCACCCAGTTCATAGGTGGTCGTTACCACACTACAGTCCTTCATAGTCTGTCCCGGTGTCTCATTTCCGATGTAGACCTGGATGCCGGTATCCTCGCCGTCCTTCATGTCTTCCATGAGGCTTGCGAGCTGCTGCTTATCCTCAAAGGCACTGATGAGAGCGCTGGCCTTCGTGCTGTCCGCCAGCTCCGGGTACTTGAAAATGTTCGTCGTACCGCTGGTGTAAACCTCCAGGTCGTCATCCATCTGAATGGCCTCTGCCACCGCATCCAGCACGCTGTTGATAACCTCACTATGGATGCCCGCCTGCTCTTTCAGCTTGGCGATGGTGGAAAGATTGATCTCTTCCATCGTCAGGCCGTTCAGGCTGGTGTTCAGCAGAATGTTCAGCTTCAGGATCGTCTCATTGTCCAGGCCGTGGCTGATGGGAATGACTTTGTTCTTCACCACATTGCCTTCCGCTACCACAACCGCCAACAGCTGATCTTCGCTGATCACCGACAGCTGGATGAATTTCAGCTTCGTCCGATGATACTGAGGCGAGGTAATCATGGTGGCGTAGTTGGTATTGGCTGCCAAGACCTTGGCCATCTGCTTTAATACCAGTTCCATCTTGTCCTGCCGCTGGATCATGAGCTCCTTCATCTCGGTGACTTCCTGCTCCTTCTCCTTCATGAGCTGATCGACGTAAAACCGATAACCCATATCGGAAGGGATCCGTCCTGCCGAGGTGTGAGGCTGAATGATGTAACCCATCTCCTCGAGATCCGACATTTCATTACGAATGGTTGCGGAGCTTAACCCCAAGTCTGCATATTTGGAAATCGTTCTGGAACCTACCGGCTCTCCCGTTTCCAGATAGTTCTGGATAATCGCATGTAGGATTTTCTGCTTGCGCTCATCAAGTTCCTGCATTCTCAAGGTCTCCTTTCTTCTAGAGAGTGAATCTTCTGTGGTCCGCCCACATCCTTTCGGATGTTGTTAGCACTCATCTCTATAGAGTGCTAACATCTATGTACATAACATATCACCAGACCATACCTTTGTCAATAGGGATTTTCAGTTTTTTTGTGAAAAAATTGTGAATATCAGAAAAAGTGGACCCTCTGCGATTTTCCGTTTTCTTGACAGCGGCTTTTCACTGATATATAGTATAGAAAAAGAAAGAAAGGCGCCGTCTTTTAAGATGGCAGAACGAGTTTATGAAAAAAAGAAGAAAATCCGGCTTTTCCAATTTCGGTATCCTACTGGCATTCCTGACGATCTTGGTACTCCTTGCCGGAGCCGTTTATCTCACCTTCTATATGAGCGGTAAATCCGTCAGCGTCTTGAAGAACGGGTTCAGCGGAGATATCATCACGATCCAGGAACCGGATATCTACCTCACGGAAACAGAAGGCACAACCAGCCACAGTTTCATCTTTGTCGGAGATTCCAGGACTGTCGGCATGGCCTCTGCCGAAAAAGCGCATGATCCCTCCGATACCTGCCGTTACATTGCCAAAGAAGGGGAAGGTTATGAATGGCTGAAAAATACCGGAACCGGCGAGCTGGCAGCAGCTCTCTCCGATACACCGGAAGCCACTGTGATCCTGAACCTGGGTGTCAACGATATCACAGAAGCAGATGCTTACATTTCCTATTATAAACAGCTTTTTGATTCCTATCCCGTTACGGACTTTCATATTATGTCTGTCAATCCGGTAACTGACGACTGCTCCACCGTTACCAATGAGGCCATCGACGCTTTCAACCAGAAACTGAAAGCCGCTTTTCCGGAGCAGTACCTGGATGTTTACAATTATCTGCTCACCGGTGATTTTTCCACGGTAGACGGTCTCCACTACACGGACAGCACCTATCTTTCCATTCACTATTATGTCGTAAGCCGCCTGACTGCCGCCTGATCGTCCGGCGAAACAAAAAAGACAACGGAACTGCTTTCATGCAGAAGCAGACGTTGTCTTTTTTCTTTCCAGAATGTCAGCAGTACTCCTGCTGTGAGCGATACGTCATGCAACACATGACATCTTTCGATTTCTCATCTCCTATAATCGTTGCAGATGTTCTCCATTACGAAGCAAACGCCTAAGATAATAAAAATTCTGCCAGTACCGGATTGGAAAGATCTATGCCACGGCTCGTCAGCCTGACAAAATCTCCTTCTTCTTCCAGCAGTCCTTCCTGCTCCAGCTTTTCCAGTTCTTTCCGGTAAACGACGCGAAGTTCACAGGAAAACTGTTCTCTGAACTGCTCTTTGGACACACCTTCCAGAACACGAAGTCCAAGAAACATGGTTTCTTCGATCTGATTGTCTTTGGTAAGGACAAAAAATTCCTTTTTGGAAAAATCCCCTCCAAGATAGGCTTCGAGATCCTCCGTGTTCTTATAACGCACGGGATTTAAAAGCGTCGATGCACCAAGACCGAAGCCAAGGTAGTCTCTCCGCTGCCAGTATCCGAGGTTGTGACAGCACTCCCTGCCCGGTTTGGCATAATTGGATATTTCATAATGAAGATATCCCTGTTCTTTCAAAATCCTGCCGGTTGCTTCATACATTGCCCGTTCTTCCTCTTCGGAAGGGATGAGTTCCGGCTCTTCTCCGGCATCTCTGCGCTCCACATCTTTTTCATAAAGCTGATAAAACGGCGTACCTTCTTCAATAATAAGGCTGTAGGCAGAAATATGCTCCGGCTGCAATGCGAGGACCTGACGCAGCGTCTTTTCCCAGCTCTCCTTTGTCTGTCCCGGAAGTGCCGACATAAGATCCACATTGATATTGGAAAAACCGGCTTCTCTTGCCAGCTGAAAGCTTTCCAGAAATTTTTCCCAGGTATGGATCCTGCCCAGCTTTTTCAGTTCTTCCGCATCGGCAGACTGAAGGCCGAAGCTTAAACGGTTGATCCCTGCCTTTTTATAAAAGGAAAGCTTTTCTTTGTCTACCGTTCCCGGATTTGCTTCCAGTGTAATCTCTGCCCCTTTGCGGAAAGAAAATTTTTCCCTGAGAGCTTTCATGATCCGGAAGATCTCCTGTCCCGGAAGGATCGACGGTGTCCCGCCGCCAAAAAACACCGTCACCACTTCATAGTCCTCCGGCTCGTCAAATCCCCGGATCTCCTCAAGCAGGGCGTCTACATAGGCAGCTCTTGTCTCTTCCCCTGCCGGAGCAGATAAAAAATCACAATAATTACATTTTTTCACACAAAACGGAATGTGAAGATAAAGCTCCAGTTCTTTCATCAGTTTTCATCCAGCTTCAGCACGCTCATGAAGGCTCTCTGCGGAATCTCCACATTTCCCACCTGACGCATCCGCTTCTTTCCTTCCTTCTGCTTTTCCAGAAGCTTCTTCTTACGGCTGATATCACCGCCGTAACACTTCGCCAGTACATCTTTTCTCATTGCTTTGACTGTCTCACGGGCAATGATCTTGCTTCCGATCGCTGCCTGGATGGGAATCTCAAAGAGCTGTCTCGGAATCTCCTCCTTCAGCTTCTCACACATTTTTCTGGCTCTCTCGTAGGCCGTATCCGCATGAATGATGAAGGACAGTGCGTCCACTTCTTCTTTATTTACAAGAATATCCAGTTTCACCAGAGCGGAACGCTGATAGCCCTTCATCTCATAATCGAAGGAAGCGTAACCTCTGGAACGGGATTTCAGCGCATCAAAGAAATCATAAATGATCTCATTCAGAGGAAGGGTGTACTTCAGGAGTGCACGGGTAGCCTCCATATATTCCATTCCCTCATAAATACCACGGCGCTCCTGACAAAGATCCATAATGGCTCCGATGTATTCACTGGTCACCATGATCTCTGCCGATACCACCGGCTCCTCCATATATTCGATCTCCGAAGGATCCGGAAGGTTGGAGGGATTGGTCAGTTCGATCACATCCCCGTTGGTCTTGTACACTTTATAGACTACGCCGGGTGCTGTCGTCACGATATCCAGGTTGTATTCTCTCTCCAGACGTTCCTGGATGATCTCCAGATGCAAAAGTCCCAGAAAACCACAGCGGAAACCAAAGCCCAGGGCAATCGAAGTTTCCGGCTCGAACTGCAGTGACGCATCGTTGAGCTGAAGTTTCTCCAGGGCATCCCGAAGATCCGGGTATTTTGCCCCGTCTGCCGGATACATACCACAGTATACCATCGGGTTGACCTTTTTATAGCCCGGAAGAGCTTCTTCACAGGGATTCGAAGCATCGGTGACCGTATCACCCACACGGGTATCCTTTACATTTTTCAGGGAAGCCGTGATATAACCTACCATTCCTGCCGTCAGTTCTTCACAGGGAATGAACTGACCGGCTCCGAAATAGCCGACTTCCACCACGTCCTCCGTACAGCCGGTAGCCATCATATGGATCAGGGTGCCTTTTTTCACCCGGCCATCCATGACACGGACAAAAATGATCACGCCTCTGTATGGATCATAAAGGGAGTCAAAGATCAGTGCTTTCAACGGTTTGTTGGCATCTCCGCCAGGAGCCGGGATCCGGTGTACGATCTCTTCCAGCACCTGATCCACATTCAGCCCTGTCTTGGCAGAGATCTGCGGTGCATCCTGTGCCTCAATACCGATCACGTCCTCGATCTCGTTGATCACACGCTCCGGATCGGCACTTGGAAGGTCGATCTTGTTGATAACGGGAAATACATCCAGGTTGTGATCCAGTGCCAGATATACATTGGCCAGTGTCTGGGCTTCGATCCCCTGTGCTGCATCCACTACAAGGATCGCTCCGTCACAGGCAGCCAGACTTCTGGAAACCTCATAGTTAAAGTCTACGTGTCCCGGGGTATCGATCAGGTTAAAAATATATTCCTCCCCGTCTTTTGCACGATAAACGGTACGGACTGCCTGGGATTTGATGGTGATCCCACGCTCCCGTTCCAGTTCCATGTTGTCCAGCACCTGCTCCTGCATCTCTCTCTTGGTGAGAAGGCCAGTCATCTCAATGATACGGTCAGCAAGTGTGGATTTTCCATGGTCGATATGCGCAATAATACAAAAATTTCTGATTTTACTTTGGTCCATTGCCATTTAATTTCCTCCTGAAGGGGATTCTGACAGCAGTTCGCAGACATCCGTTAAAGGCAAAGCGGTTTGCAAAAGCCGGATCGGATGCAGTGTGTTGCAGAATTGCCATAATATCCGTAAATATACAGTGCCGAGCCATCTTGGCTCTGAATAGTTTAACATTATCTTATTTTCCGCGCAAGACCTGATTGAGAATATCTGCCAGCGGTTCCATGGCATTGTACTCTTCTTCTACCGTATTTAACTGGGTTCCGGATTCGATCAGTAATGAATGAGAGCTCAGATGCTGATTGTAACGGAGGCTCTGAAGATAAATATTCCTGGTAAATCCTGGGTAGTACTCTTCCGCCTTCATCTGTAACTGAAAGGAAAAAGCCAGATTATCTGCTATGTAAGGATTCGGCAGATACTCTACCGGACCATTTCGGGCACTGTAACTCAGACCATTGAAAAACATGATCTTTGCCACCGGCTTTCCGTTAAATTCTGTCACAAAACGGTAGTCCTCCACACCATCCCTGTGCAGATCGATGACGACCTGGATAGACGGATAAGCCTTCAGGATCGCTTCGATATCCGGTGCCGCCAGATTATAGGCCTTATTCCGATCCAGTTTTCCATCGATCATATCGTAGACTTTCGTATGATGAAGAACTTCAAAGCCATACTGCTCTGTCAGGATCTCTTTCAGTCTTTCCCCCACTCCCATAATGGTATCCCTGAGATCCCCCGGCCGGGAATCTGCAAAGGCTTCCTGCGAATGGGTGTGATAGATCAGAATCTGCGGACCATCCGTATCCGTATGGATCGTCAGATTTTTTCCCATAAGCGCATCCAGATTCAGAAGTTCTTCGTCTATGGCCGCAGAAGGATCCAGAATAAAATACTGATCAAGCAAAAAATGAAAATCCTTCATTTTGTCCCACGGAAGGACCTGTGGGGACTGACGGAGAGATTCTGCCGCAGGCATCGGAATTGCCGCATTGGAAAAGACACTGACACTGGAAGGATCTGTCTCTGCGGATGTCTCCTCCACAGATGTTTCTTCTTCCGAAATCAGATTTTGTTCTGTTTCGCTTTCTGTCTCTTGTTCTGTTACTGTTTCTTGTTCTGTCTCTTCTTCCATCGGCGGAAACAGTACATCCATGACCTTCCGTCCCATACCCTCTCCAGGCCTGCTGCCTGTTTCCGTCTCCGTTTCCCAGGTCAGTATCCCGTTATAGGTATCCACTGCCAGTTCTTCCAGCTTTCCTGGAAGCTTCTTAAAAAAGCCGTTTCCACCCCAGCCGTTTTCTCCTGCGATCAAAAGTCCCCTGCACAGAACGTAAAGTCCGAGCAGGAGAAGAACACTTCCTATTATATAGGGAACCAGTTTTCGGAAATGGTGCAACTTCCCACCTCATTCTTCCGGTAAAAAATCTCCGTCTTTCAACAGTTACATACTTACAATATATTCGTCTGCCGGAAAAACTATTCCAGCTGTCCCAATGCGATATTGATCCCTTCCGAAATCGTAAAGCTGACTCTTTTCACGGTCTCATCAATATCCTTCGGCGTCATATACATGGTATTCAGGTGCGGAGACAGCAGTTCACGGATCATCTGCTGTTTTTCCACCCGGTTGAACGTTCCCAGTGCCCCTCCCAGCTGACGGATCTTTTCGGAGGCATCCAGAGTCTCCACCATTTCTTCCATCGTGTCATTTACGATCGTGGCAGCATCCACTACTGTAGGCACACCAATGGAAATCACCGGAACTCCCAGCGTTTCCCGAGTGATCCCGTTTCTGTGGTTCCCCACACCGGAACCGGGATGGATCCCTGTGTCAGAAATCTGGATCGTACGGCTCAGCCGTCTGGTATTTCTGGCTGCCAGGGCATCAATGACCAGCACCACATCCGGCCTGCTTTCTTCCACCACACCTTTGATGATCTCCAGCGTCTCCATCCCGGTCTGAGCCATGACGCCGGGCACCAGAGAACTGATCTCATTGGCTTTTTTCCCTTCCAGAGCCGCCCTTCCATATTCCCGGATCATGTGACGGGTGATCCGGATATTGCTGACCACCCTCGGTCCAAGCGCATCCGGTGTCACATCCCGGTTTCCAAGCCCCACCACCAGGACCGACTGTTCCCGTTCACCGATCATTTTCCTCAGATGATGTGCCAGCTCCTCAGAGATCTCCCTGTGATAATCCTCATCCTGGCAGGAAAGATTCGGCGCCTCCAGCGTGATATAGGTACCTGTCGGCTTTCCCATGGTACGCGCTCCATTCTCCGTTTCGATCTTTACCAGTGTCGTCCGGATCTCTTTTTCCTCATCTTCTCTTGTCTCCACCCGGACACCTCTGATCTTTACATCCGCCTCTCCGAAGTTCTCCCTTGCCTCCAGCGCCAGGTCCGTACGGACATGAAAATTTCCCAGCATACGTTCCTTCCTTTCTATGTTTTCATCTATGTTTTTATCTATATTTTTTCTCATTTTCTCTGAAATATGTATTGACAAGCAGGAACTTATCGACTAAACTATAGAGGTATGTTCCACCGGGCTGTCCGTCTCCGTGTCAAAGTCCATGCTCGATGGGAAGAAAAAGATAAAACGATTGAAAATATTTGGAGGTGTACGGATTGGCTAACATTAAATCTGCAAAAAAAAGAATTCTCGTAAACAATACTAAAATGGAGCGCAACAAGGCTATCAAATCCGGTGTGAAAACCGCTATCAAGAAAGTGGACGCCGCTGTTGTTGCGAAAGATGCTGAGGCTGCAAAAGCTGCTCTCCTGAATGCAACTTCTATCATCGATAAAGCTGCTACCAAGGGTGTATATCACAAGAACAATGCTGCCCGCAAAGTTTCTCGTCTGACCAAAGCTGTAAACGGCATTCAGTAATCGAGTTTCAATCATCATATAGAAAATAAAAAGACAACCAATCCCGTCAGTTGGTTGTCTTTTTTATTCCTTTAAAATTTCCTGACCCTCTCTTTTCTGCTTCATCCACCAGAAGATACCGCAAGAAGGCACATGGCTCCAGAGATTCTCTGATTATTTTATCAAACAGGTGGTCTTGACAAGCACGTCATTCATGCCATATAAATCTCATAAACACCCTTAACCAGGTGGATCCTGTCTCCTTTTTTCAGATTCGGTCGTTCCACTTCATTCACGGTTACGGTCTCTGCATCCTGATTCAGAACAAAATCCGCTTCTGTGTCAAACGGGATTTCCACTTTGTAAAAATAACCGTTGTCTTTTTTTCTCCACTCACTGCGGATCTTGCCTTTCGCAGAATCATAAGACATACGAACCCATTCAAAACGTTCATCCACATACGGGCAGATCATAAATCTTTCATATCCAGGAGCTTCTTCGCATCCATTCAGACCGCACATATAACGATACATCCATTCTACAACCGAACCATACGCATAATGATTCAGACTGTTCATTCCCGTATCACTGATGCTTCCGTCAGGAAGGACAGAATTCCACCGTTCCCAGATCGTCGTCGCACCCATATTAACTTCGTACAGCCAGCTTGGGAAATCTTCATTCAAAAGCAAGGTATAAGCTGCATCCGCATGCCCGTTCTGTGTCAGAACCGGACAAAGAAGAGGTGTTCCCACAAAACCGGTTGTCAGATGCATCTTCTCTTCTTCCAGTTTTTCCATCAAACGGTCGATCTGCCTCTGTTTTGCACCTTCCGGAATCAGGTCCAGCCAGAGAACGATTGCCAGTGCCGTCTGTGTTTCCTGTGCCAGCCGGCCGGTCACTGTATAGTATTCTTTCAAAAAGGCTTCTTTGATATGCAAAGCCAGATCTTCATAATAGGCAGCGTCTTCCTTTTTTTCCAGTGCTTTTGCCGCTTTTGCAGTCAGAGATACCGAATAATAATAGTAAGCACTGGCTACAAAGTACGGATCTGTAGCCCCGAAGCAACTGCCTTTGTGGTAATTATCCAATGCCAGCCAGTCTGCAAAATGGAAGCCGTCCGTCCATAGGAAGGAGCCGCCGCACTTCTCCACATCCACTTTCCGGATGTAATCTGCCCAGCTTTTCATATTACCATACTGCTGTTCCAGCAGGGTTTTATCGCCAAAAGCCTGATAGATCGTCCAGGGGATCACGGTTCCTGCATCGGACCAGGCACAGGAGCCATGTGCCGTACTGACAGCCACGTTATCCGATTCCTTATCCTTTGCATGAAGGATCCGGTCGATCTGTCCCAGGACATCCGGCACAACATGAGGCACGGAACCATTCAGGGTATCCTGTTCCAGTTTCATATCATACAGATACTTACGATAGAATGCCGGTGTATACATATTGTAGCTTGCTGTTGCCGAAAATACCTGTGCATCACCCGTCCAGCCCATCCGCTCATCCCTCTGCGGACAGTCTGTCGGAACATCCAGGAAGTTGCCCTTCTGTCCCCACAGTGCATTATGCACCAGCTGATTTACCTTTGGATCGGACGTCTGGATCCTGCCGGTCCTTTCCATCTCAGAATACATCACACAGCCTGCAAAATTTTCCAGACGCACATCCTTTATGCCGGTCACTTTCATGTACCGGAAGCCATAGAATGTAAAATGCGGACGTACCCAGACCTTCTTTCCATTGGAAATATAATGGTATTCCTCTTTTGCAGAGCGAAGGTTTTCATTATAAAATTTCCCTTCCTGTAAAATCTCACCAAACTGGAAGACGATCTCACTTCCTTCCGGTTCTTCGCAGAGAAATTCCACCCAGCCGGTCATTTCCTGCCCAAAATCGATCACAAGCTCATCTGCTGCTGTGTGGATCAACTCTGCCGGTTTGATTTTCTCCATAATCTTCACCGGAAGACTTAAGCGCGGAACCAGAAGTCCCTTCTTCTCTTCATACCGCACAGCATGGACAAAGCCCTCTGCCTCACAACCAGCCTCGGACCAGCCCGGTATTTCTTTCCTGCTGTCCCAGATCTCTCCGTCATAAATACTGCTTTCCAGAACGGGGGCGGGTGCACAGAGCCAGCTTTCATCCGATGGAATGACACATTTTGAACCATCCGCATACGTCAGATGCAGTTCACAGATCATATGACAGGTATCGCCATACAGTTCTCCCATATGCTCCACAAAACCGAAACGACCTTTATACCAGCCGTTTCCAAGCATGACACCCAGGCAGTTGTCGCCCTCATGGATCTGATCCGTCACATCATATGTCTGATACTGAAGCCAGAGATTGTAATCGTTACAATATGGTGTCAGATATTCGTCGCCGATCTTTTCACCATTTACATAAGCCTCATATACCCCGAGTCCACAAATGTACAGCCTCGCTTTCACCGGCTTCTGTTCTACCGATATTTTCTTCCGAAACAGCGGATGGATCTTTTTCTCAAAGGGAGCCCTGATCCATGCGGATTCTTTCAGCTGTGCTGCCGTCTCAAAATACGCGGTTTCACTTTTCCCGTAATCTCCCTTGTCATCCCAGACTTCCACCTGCCAGTAATAACGTGTTTCCGGCTGCAGTTCCAGTTCCGGCGCGTAATCCACAGAGCGGATATCCACCTGCTCCCCGCTGTCGTGAATCACGTTTGTCATCGCTTCATCCAACGCCACTCTCACTCTGGATCTGACTGCATGCATACCAGCTGCTTCTGTTACGATCCAGGAAAAACTGACACGTTCCATCAGATATCCCACCGGATTTTCTACATGATTCGTCCTCAGACACTCAATGATCATCTTTCATACCTCCTTTTTCTCTTACGAATCGTTTCTTTTTTTATCCCTTCACGGAACCGATCATAACACCTTTCACAAAATACTTCTGGATAAAGGGATAGATACAGAGCACCGGTATCGTGGATACGATGATCACACTGTACTTTAATGTTTGTGAAAGCTGCATTTTCGCCTCCATAGCAGCTGCATCCAGTCCCTGCATATTTGCCATACTCATCTTGTTGGACATCAGAAGATCTCTTAAGAAGGACTGCAGCGGCAAAAGATTCTTTTTATTGATATAAAGCAGTGCCGTATAAAAATCGTTCCAGTGTCCTACTGCATAGTAAAGACCGATCACTGCCAGAATCGGTTTTGACAGGGGCAGTACCACCTTTATAAGCAGCTGCAGGGTATTTGCCCCATCCAGTTCTGCCGCCTCTTCCAGAGACTTTGGGATGCTGTTTACAAAATAGGTTCTTGTAATGATGACATTGTATATGGAAACCGCTCCCGGAATGATCATCGCCCAGACCGTATTCGTCAGATGCAGGTTATTTACCACCAGGTAGGTCGGGATCAGACCTCCGCTGAAATACATCGTCAGCATAAAAAAGAACATCAGCACATTTCTTGGCATAAAATCTTTTCGAGCCAGAGGATAAGCGGCGCAGATGGTCAGAATCATATTGATCAGCGTACCAACAATGGTATAAAACAGGGTATTGCGGTATCCGACCCAAATATCTTTATATTCTGCTACTGCCTCATAGGCAATGGTGGTAAAGCCCTTTGGCAGCAGGAATACATGCCCCAGCCATACCTCATTGGGATCACTGAAGGAAGCGATCACGATAAACCAGAGGGGCCATACAAAGATAACAACCAAAATACACATGAGCAGCACATTGATCACATCAAAAATCTTATCGTTGTAAGATTTTTTTATTCTTTTATGTTTTTCTTTCATCGGAACTCCCTCCTTTCTTAAAACAGACTTTCATCAGCAAATTTCTTGCAGAACCAGTTTGCACCGACCAGAAGGATCATATTGATGATCGAATTAAACAGACCGATGGCCGTCGAGTACCCATAATCACTGTTGATCAGACCCACCTCATATACGTAAGTGGAGATGACAGAGGCAGCCTGTTTATTCAGCGTATTCTGAAGAAGGAATACCTTTTCAAAACCTACGTTCATGAGAGAACCAAGCTGAAGGATCAGCATCATCACAATGGTCGGTTTAATGGAAGGCAGGTCAATATGGAGTATTCTCTGAATCTTCGTGGCACCATCCACGATCGCCGCCTCATGCATCTCATAATCAACACCGGACAGAGCAGAAATATAAATGATGGAGCTCCATCCCATTCCCTGCCAGACACCGCTCCAGACATAAATGCTTTTAAACCATTGCGGTTTCGAAAGAAAATCCACCGGCTTCATACCAAACACCTTTAAAATGGCATTGAAAACGCCTGTATCCGGATTCATGAAGATGGACAGCATGCCACAGATCACCACAGTGGAAATAAAATAGGGGGCATAAGATACCATCTGCACTGTTTTTTTCAGATATTGATTTTTTATGTAATTAAGCAGCAGTGCAAAAATAATCGGGATGGGAAAACCCACCAGCAGACTATAAATGCTGATGCCCAGTGTATTCTTTAATAAAAGAGAAAAATTATAGCTGTTGAAAAAACGTTTGAAATGATCTAGGCCTACCCAGGGACTTCCCATGATCCCGAGCTTGATCTTATAATTTTTGAATGCCAGCTGCACGCCATACATAGGGGCATAGGCAAATGTGATATAATAGATGACCACCGGCAGTATCATCACGTACAAAATCCAGTTTTTCCGGATATTCTTTGCCAGTCTGGCTCCGAAGCTCTTTTTCTGTTTCATGTCCGTACGCTCCTTTCCAATCTCAGTAAAGAGAGAAAGGGACTGAAGCATTGACTGCAACAGTCCCTTCTCCTATTTCTCAGCTGTTTCTATCACATTCAGTCCGTCTCATTCTGCAGAAATACCAGCATCATATGCTGCCTGATAGATTTCCATCAGCTGGCCTGCTCCCATGCTTTCCAGAGTACCTACGTACTCATCCCAGCTGTCGTCCAGACTGAGTGCTCCGGTTGCAACCTGAGCTACATACTGATCGATATAAGAATTGATATCGGCGGTAAGGGTAGCAACCGTCAGGCCATCCTCCTCGCTGTAGTTCATAACAGGAAGCGGAACCTTGCCGTCAGCTGCCATTTTGGCTCTCTCTTCATTCAGATATACCTCATCCGGGTCAACCTCAGGAGACATATTGTTGTACCAGTAATCCGGCCAGATGGACGGATGATTGGCTGCACCCTGAATGGTGGAGCTTGCACGGATGTTTCCTACATCATCGCCATATCCGTTGTTCAGGATCCATTCCCACTTGTCATCGTCTGTCTTCTGCCAGGTTTTGCCCTCAATACCCATAATAGCCAGTATTCCACCGTCCTCACTGTAGAACTGATCAAAGAAGGAAATGATGGTTTCCGGATCATGGCAGGCATCAGTCAGCACCAGCGTACCAGGTGTAATAGCGGTTCCCAGAGGATAGGTTCCCTTCGTGAACGGGGTCAGTGCGATATAATCGTCATCATTGTCACGTCCGACGGTTAAAAATGCACCGGCATCAAAGAAGGAACCCAATACATCACCTGCTTGTCCGATAGCACCCTGCTGCTCATGTTTCTGTGTAAAGGCATTCTTATCCATAATGCCTTCCTGGTAGAGCTTGGTTATGAACTCCACATAACTCTTGAACACATCGGAGGTGGGCACATAGGTCAGCTGATCGTCGATGACAGCCAGCTTGGTGGGATAGTCGTAATTGATATCAAAATAAGGCAGGATCAGATCCGGTTTTACCACATCCGTAGCAGTGATGGGGATCTCATCATCCGGATCTCCGTTTCCGTTGGCATCCTGTTCCTTAAAAGCCTTCAGCACATTGTAAAGTTCATCCAGGCTCTTTGGCTCTTCCAGTCCCAGGTTGTCCATCCATTTCTTATTGATCCAGTAGGTGGTCAGTGCACCCTCCTGTCTTCCGATCTCCGGAAGGGAATAAATATGACCGTCTGCAGAGGTCAGATACTTCCATGCATCTCTTTCATCGAGGACCTTGGTCAGATTCGGTGCATGCTCTTTGATCAGATCCTCCAGTGGAAGGAAGAGTCCCTGGCTTCCATATTTATTCAGATCTGTCATAGTAAAGCTGGATTTCATAAAAATTTCCGGATAATCACCAGACGCCAGGAGCAGGTTTCTCTTTTCTGCCAGATCAGCTCCCATTACAGAGGTAAAATCAAATTTCAGTCCAGCCTCCTCAAGTGTGGTCTGCATCGTCAGGTTATCTGCCAGATCATACTCTCCGTTCAAAATGGCAAATACGCTATACTCATTTTTATCCTCTGCTGCAATAACCGGAACTGCAGTGGAAACCGTCATCATGCCTGCCAGTACCAGAGCCATAAGTTTTTTCATTTTCATAGTCAGACCTCCTAATACATTTTCTTTTTTCCGTTTTCGCTGATTTTGTTCGGGCGCCTCTCCTGCGAATAAGAAAATTATACACACCTTCTTTTCTTTTTTACAAGGAGCAGCTGTTGGATATTTGCTTAAAAAAACAGCATCCTCGTATCAAATGCTGATTTTCCTTGCTTTTTTTGCTGCTATCATACAGATTTTGAACACTTTTTTTAAATATTGTATCCTCTTTTTTGCTTCTCCCGGCTATTATTACTTTCTATTTTTCCGGATACATGCTAAAATAAGACGTCGGGATCAAAATAGCAAAAACCTTAAAATCAATTTCCAAAAGACGGGGAGATTTTCATGTTCAGTTTTAAAAAGTTACACCATAAGCATACTGCTACGACTTTGTATAAATATTTCATTTCCTACTTTCTGCTTCTCACCATACTGACTCTGGGTTACACAGTTGCCTTCCGGGTGCAGTTAAAAAATATTTACACCAAAGAACTGCACACCCAGGCAGAGAAGCAGCTGGCAGATATCGGTTCTGATCTGGCTTCCTCCATTTCCACGGTCGAAAAGATCCAATATCTTTTAGCCCAGGATCCTTCCCTGACCATGTCCCGTTATTTAAAAGAGGACTGGTACCTTTATCAGGCCTTCCAGACACTCACAAAGTACACCACGGCCAACGAGATCATCAGCGGCATCTGCTATATCCATTTTGAAAAAAATCATATCCTGTCTTCCAAAAATTCGGTCCGGAAAACCGATAACGGATATGAAATTTACTCGAATCACCAGTACATCCCCTTTCCGCTGGAAACTTACCTGGAAAATGCAGCAGAAAATCAGCTGATTTTACTGGGAGAAGGGAAATCCAGGCTTTTAGTCTATCTTCCTGCCAATAACGGGATCAAGACCTACAGTATCTTTTACATCCTCAATCTGGATGAGATTGAAAAAATGCTGAGCCGCAGACGGATTTCCGGCATGGCTTCCATATGTCTGCTGAACCAGAACAATGAGATCGTGACCGGCTGCGAGCCCCTGTACATGACCTCTTATCTGAAGGATCACAAAATCACAGACACTGCTTCCCTTATGACAGCCTCCGAAAAGGTTCTGACAGAACAAACCATTTTAAACGGTTTTTCTCTCGTGACCATCCTTTCCGATGACGCCATTCTTTCTCAGGTCAGCATCGCCTTTCGAAATGCCTATGCCTTTCTGCTTTTGGTCTCTTTGGCCGGGATGGGACTGATTTTTCTCGGCATGCGTGCCACCTACTGGCCGCTTCACAAGCTGACCTTAAAGCTTCTTCCATCCGGCAGTCAGCACGGAAACTATGTGGAACAGCTTGACACTGCCTTCAGCAATGTCCGCTCCGAAAATCAACAGCTTCAACAGAAGATCGATTCCTACCGGCTTTCCATGCAGAAGTCTCTTTTAGACTCCATTGTAGCGGATAATGCTCTTTTTGACACAAACGATTCAGCCGGCTTTGATCATCTGTTCTGCATGGAACCGGGCAGCCATATTTTTATTTTGAGGATCAAAACACCCGGCAAAAAGGAAACTTTTCCTGCAGATGTCCAAAAGCTTCTGAATACCAGTCTGCCCGGAGAGATCCCTTCCGCCCTGCTTTTGGAGCGCACAGAGGAATCTGCCGTATTTCTGATCTGTTATACCGGTGCAGAGCCCAACAAGGATGAAGTACTCCATTTGCTTTTGACAGATCTGTACCACGAAACTGGATATCAGAGTGCCCTGAGCAACGGCGCGGAATCTCTCCTGGAAATCCCGTCCCTTTATGAGAATACCGCAGCAGCCTCTGAGTTCTGGGATCATACTCCCGTAGTGATTTATTCGGAAATTGCAGAGCAGGTTGCTTCGACCGGAAGTCTCTCTTACCCGTACCAGAATCTGGAACTTTTAACGGATGCTCTTAAATCCTGTCAGATCACTCAGGCCAGAGAGCAGATTCTGTATCTCTTTGAGCTTCTGAATACTGCCTCCGCAAAAAATTCCTCTTTTCCGAACTTTTTCATCCGCTGTGTCCTGATCGATATTCTGACGATCCTGTCAAGCGGAATGAACAACCTTAATGTAAAGTTCAAAAATTACAGTGATCTGTATTTTAACACGCTGTTTCTCTGCAGAAGCTGTTCTTATGTGGAGAAAAAAGAGGAGATCCACCAGAATATCCTCCTGCTGCTGGCTACCTATGAGAAAGAATTTCAGAATTCCACCATCCAGTTTTCGAAAATCGAGGAAACCATTCAAAAAGAATACAGTTCTCCTGATTTCTCCATCTCTGGCCTGGCAGATACGTTCCATGTCAGCATCGCTTACATGAGTTATCTCTTCAAAAAAGGCTTTGATGTGAATTTTTCCGAGTATCTCTGGAATATACGAATGGAAAAAGCAAAAGAACTGTTATCTCAGACAGATATGAATATTGATCAGATCAGCGTTCAGGTAGGGTACCTGAACACCTCCAGTTTTCGAAGAAAATTCAAACAGGAGACTGGATTTACCCCATCCCAGTACCGGAGCAGCCATTCCCCATCCTGAGAGATACGCCCTGTCTACACAAAAAACAGTCCTGCCACAGCAGATTTTCTGCCATGACAGGACTGTTTTTTTATATTCTATAACAGACTCCGTTTTCTCCTGATTTCAGGACGCTCCAGCAGGCCCTGTTCATACAACTGATACGCATCCGACCATTCCTCTCCTTCGGTCATAAAATTTCCCGGTCCGTAGGCCATGCTCTTTTTCGGTATCTGATGGAGCGGTCCAAAGGTATTTCTGGCCGTCAGAACCACTTCCACTTCCTGAATGTCTTTCACTTCATCCTGATAAGGTTCAAATGCAAGCACTTTCTCCTCGCAGCCAAGCAGTTTCACCAGTGCTCCTCCAAAACGATGCAGATGAACCCGATAATCGCCCTTGGGAAGAGCTAACTTGTAAAACACACTTCCCGAGTAAAAAGGAAGCCCCTGATAGGAAATATCTCCGAAATGCAGTTTTTCCGGAAGTGAAATGATCGATACAATTCCTTCCTCTTTTCTTTTCACACCAAAATTTCCCAACAAGTAAACTGCTTCCAGACCACAGATTTTATAATAATCCATCCAGATGGAAATCTGGTTTTCCCCATCAACCCATACCTTGTCCGGAATCTCCAGACAGTCAAAACAGATATCACGCCATTTTCCAACCGATGAAAGGGAAATTTCCTGATCATTTATCTTTATTTTGGTAATATGGTTCAGGTCTTCGACCGCCAGTCTGACACCGGAAGGGATTTTTTCCACATTGACCCGGAAGTTCTGGAGGACCATGCATAATTTATCTGCGTCACTTCCACAATACTTCACCGAATACCATGGCTGCATCATCTCACCACTTCGATAAGGAAGCTTCAGATGATCCCGAAGGCTTCTGTCCGCTTTCAAAACTTCCTGACGCCCGATCTCACAGCCATCCTCCAGGCTCAGTTCCACATAATCCAGAACACAGACATTCGGCTCCGACAGGCGATACTCTGCGTCCTCTTCCATCGGGATTTCTTCCCAGCTTTCATCGTTACTTCCCGTTTCCTTGTCATGGCACACCCTGGGTTCTTCTCCGTCTCTTTCATCCGGAAGGAAGAACAGACGCTCACCGCCCGGTTCAAGATCCAGGGTGACAGAAATCCTTCCGTCCGCTTCTTCATATTCCGGATAACGGATCACTCCGCTTCTGGCATCCCACTCTTCCAGACCACTGCCTTTTCCAAGAACAGCCTTAAAGCAGCCACTGTTCTTCTGGCGCTCCAGATTCAGAAGCATAACGATCCTTCCACCATCGATCTTTTTGCTCTGAACACCGATGATCCCCTTGTTTTTCCCCTGGATAATGATTCCGTCTTTTTCCCTGCAGGCCTCAGCGATCTCTTCCTCTTCAAAGGGAATACATACTGCTTTTTCAGCCAGCTTTCGCACTTCCCCGGAAGGTCTGGCATCCACCCAGCCCGGAATCTCTCCGGCAAAGATCACCTGACCTCCCTGCTCCATAAACTGCCGGAGCAGCGCCACAGTGGAAGCCCTCATGGTATCCATGCCGGATACCAATACCTTCTCGTAGGAAACTGCCCCCACCTGAAGGCTCCCATCCTTCACCTTCCCATGCCGCGCCAGGATATCCTCCTCGCCGTAATCAAAGCTGATCTGGTGTGCCGCCAGGGCATGATAAGTCCGCCTGTACTGCTCTTCCAGCCGCTCAATTTCCGGGTCTGCCGCAGAAAGCATCTGAAAACAGCCACTGTAAGCTCTGGCCCATACACTCTCGATCGGATTCATGACCAAAAGGCTGCTCTCATTTTTCCCGTCAGACAGGGCCGTATGGATGCGTGAGAAATAATCCTCTACATAACGGTATTCCCGATACCAGGGGGACTGATGCAGAATACTGGCAGGATAGTCGCGTTTCGCTTCCCCCTTCATCGTATACCAGGATAAATGCGGACATCGAAGATTGATCCCCAGAAGAGCCTGCCAGTCTCCGATATTTTTATATGACTGGAAGTTCATCTGCCAGCCGGTACAGCCGTCCAGTTCCGAAAGGACCCACTTTTTGCCCAGCTGCCTTGCCACAGAGGAAACCTGCGTAACTGCCCAGTAGCAGGTATTATACTCTGACAAAATGTCGATGCCCGGATCATCCATATACTCATAGTATCGCATCAGGGACCCCTGCATGGTAGCCTGACAGCACAGGGAATCCTCATGGAGTACATGCCCCGTCAGAAGCATATGGTTCTTGCGGCACCATTCCTGAATGGGCATTGCAAAGTTTTCCAGAAACAGCTCCTGACAAAGTTCAAAGTAATCCCTGGTCACACAGGAAACCTCACCGATCTCTTTTCGAAGAAACAGCTCCGGCAGAAGTTCAGTCAGTTCGTAACCGAAGCGGGATGCAAATTCTTCAAACAACCGGTCTGTATAGGGAACCCTCCGCTTACTTCCGCCGGAAAATTCCGTAAAACAGGGGCCTCTGTGCGGCTCATCGGTGAAAATCCCCTGGATTTTTGTTCCCAGACGTTTTCCGCATTTCTTCCGATACTTTTCATGCGTGATTTTAAGGAAATAATCCGTAGCCTCCCGGCTCATGGTATCCACATAGCAGTAGCCATTGTAATTATCATTCTTTTCCGCATAGATTTTCCGAAAGACCACGGCTGTCTCTCCTGCTTCCAGACGGTCTCCCTTGCAAAGACGGCGTTTGGAGTACAGGATCTCTTCCTCCATACGGCAGGCAAACACTGCCACCAGATTCTGGGACCAACGCATCCGGCGATACTCTGTCCTGTCCAAAAGAGTCATCTCCAGAAATTTAGCCCGGTATTTTTTATATCTGGTCACCATACCACCGGCACTTCCGGACGGCCAGCGGTCCTCATCATACAGCCAGTTTTCCATTCCTTCCGCATGTCCGTAATCGGCGCAGGAATTGATCAGGGAAAACCATTCTTCTCCCAGATACTCTGTCTCAAGTCCCATCCGGGAATGCATGAAGTAACCGCCAAATCCCATCTCCTTCAGGATATCCACCTGCCGCAAAAGTTCTTTTTCTTCCAGTTTTCCATTCCAGGCCCAGAAGGGCTTCGCCCGAAAAGCCGGACCGGGATTTTGAAATTCTTTTTTTCTCTCATCCAGTTTCATTCCGTTTGCTCCTCTCTTGAATTCTTTTATTCCATCATAGCAAATCCTTTCTCCTCTTTACAAGTTACATGTTTTCGGACTTTTGTCTGGAAACTGTTTCTTTTCTACTTTTCTGCCATCCAATCTTTCACCGTAACAGATAAATATTGCACCTGTCTGACGGGCTGTTTTTCTGTTGGCTCACAATGGCATCCAGAAGTGTATCTATATAAAAAAACCGCCTCACTGGATTGTACAGTGAAGCGGTCAGGTCAATCGACTATAATTTTGCACAGACAAGATCATATACGGCTCTCATAAGTTCTTCCCCTTTACGGCATTCTGCAACAAGTGAAACAACCGCATGCTTATCCGGAAGGATCATGGTGATCTGGGAATATTTTCCATCAGCTCTGAAGGAATTATATTCTCCTCTCCAGAAAAGATATCCATAATTGTTTGTGTCAGCTGCCGCAGTGCTTTCTTCTATCCATTTTTCAGATAAGATCTGCCTGCCATTCCACTTCCCCTTATTCAGATAAAACAAGCCGAATTTATGAAGTTCAGAAAGCGTAAGGAATAATCCGCCTGCGCCAAAACTGTTTCCAAGAGGATCTGTCTCCCATGTCGGGCGCTTTATCCCAAGATGTGTAAAAAGTCTTGGGGTAAGATAGGAAACCAGGTCACAACCGGAACGTCTTTGTACAAGAACGCCTGCCAGATATGGTCCGACATTGTTATATACAAAATGCGTACCCGGTTTGTATTTAAAAGGAATCGCCAAAGACATTTTTACCCAGTCATCTTCCTGGTATAAGGGACGCTGTCCTCCCATGAGGCTGCCCTCTTCCTGGCCTAAACACATCGTAAGCAGGTCCCTGACGGTTGCTGTCTGTAAATTTTCATCGACCACCTCAGGTAAATCTTCTGAGAAAGCATCGGTCAGCTTTTCATCCAAAGACAGCAGGCCCTCCTGAACTGCAAAGCCAACGGCACAAGAGGTAAAACTCTTTGTTGCTGAATAAATATTTCTGCGACATTCCTCTTCACTGTACCATTCATTGATCAACTCATCATCTTTTGTGATCTTTATGCCAAGGACATGCAATCCTTTGGCAATTTCTACAAATTCAGATATATCCATAAACATGCACCTCACTTCTCTATTTTTCTTCGAATCCGTCTTCCCGTTCGTAAGAATGCTTGCGGCTGTATTTCTATTGACCGCCTCACTGGATCGTGCAGTGAAGCAATCGGTCAATCAAAAAACTATGATTCCTTCTTATGATACGTGTAATGTGCAAGTCTGCCATTTTTTCCCATGTCTTTGAATTTAATTCCCAGATCCGGATTGTCGCTGGTCACATAATTGTAAAAATTTTTACCGAAAACTCCGGCAGGTCCACGCTCGATCGTCCACTCGTCACCGTAAACATCCGGTAATGTGAAGCCTTCCGGATACTTTGTAACATCATCGAAATCACCTTTCCGGATTCTCCTGACGGCCTCATCCGCAATAAAGATTGTTTTCACATCAAACAACTTATAACGAATGTAATCCTGAATCTTCATATGCATTGCTTCAGCCGCCTGTTCCAGCTTCTCCTTATACTCCTCATTTAAATCAAATCTTATTGTTGGCATTTTAACTGACTCCTCCTTTTCTTGCATTGTCTGCTGTTAATTCCATTATAACATTATCTGCTGATAATGCAAGAGTTTTTTTTGGTATTTTCCCGGCTCATCTCCTTCTGCCTGCCTTTCCTCCTGCCATCCATGCCGGATACCATTTTTCAAACCATACGGTGAACAGCCCCATCCATACAGGAATCAGATTATTCACAAGGAGGAGCACATTTCCAAGCCCGGCTTTCCGGAGCAGAAAGGTCCAGATCGCAGTCATCACATATAAGGCTCCCCATGCCATTGCAAGAATACCATTTGTCTTCATAAAGAGAGGATTTTGATGTGCACGTTCACCACCATAATTATATTTTACATATGCAGCGCACAAAGGTTCTTTTGTCAGGCATGAAAGCAGCCAGAACAGTCCATATATAAGATACCCTATATTGGTAGGAATATCTCCATTTCCGGTCATATTTGCTGCTGCAGAAAGTATGGCAACGGCTGCCATGGAAAGCTGGTCCCAGATGATCAGTTCATGTTTTCTCATAATAAGTGGTACCGCTGCAATCACAAGAAGGGTGATCACAGCCCCTGCCTTCGCATTCATAGAAACAGCGATCCAAAACGTGATCCATGGTATCAGCATTGTCGTCATGGAAGGGATTTTCTGTTCCGCCGTATTTTGGGACTTTTTCTCTGTTTCCTGGACTGCAGCGGTGCTTCCAAAGAATTTATCCCAGTCTATCATCAGGGAAAAATCACCGGATACCGTATACATCTGTTTCCCCAGTGCTTCCGCACCTCCGATCTCTCCTCGAGAAATCGCTGACCATACAGTAAAAGGTGTATCTATGCGGGTAGTGGAAGAAAGCCTTCCATCTGTAACAACCTCGCTTCCTTCTTTTCCAAGCCGGATCTGATATGTATGATCCAAATCGGTAAAGTGTATCTCAAGTACGCGTTCTTTTCCATCATAGGCGTCTTTGTTATAAAGAGCAGCCATTTGCCGGGTAAACACAAGATCATACGGTTCTTTCTCGCCGGTCGTTTTGCTGATCCCCCAACTGGCATCCGCCATTTTTTCAAATATATCCCGGGGATATAAAAGTGTGTGAAGGATTTCATCCGTTTTTTCGGAAATTTCTCCTGTCATTGCATATTCGGAACCTGCACGTTTTACTTCAGCCAGATATTCATCGGTTCTTGCTGACAATTCTTTTACGCGAAACAATTCTCCCTGGCCGCAAAAAATGGTCGTATAGTTCCCCTTACCGAGAAAATGATCAAACATCCGCAATACACTGTCGTAATTTCCGTCTGCGGAATAAAAACCACAGGTAGAGATCAACACATGCCTTTTCCCTTCCATATCATATCTGGCATCATGACTGCCGCTTCCGCATCCGTTCTGCCTTGCACTCATAAAAGGAAGACTCATCGGAAGCTGACGATCGATCAGATTCTTTAATATTCCCGGAACATTAAAATAATACAGTGGAAAAGACCATAAAATAAGATCCGCTTCCAGCTGTTTTTCGATAACTGCCTGCATATCATCCTTTATACAGCATATCCCAGGCGTTTTCTTCCAACATGCAAAGCAGCCCTTACACGCTCCTATTTTCATCGAAGCTACATGCAGCTCTTCAATAGACAGATCTTCTCCCTTACGTGCACATCCATCTTTAAATCCCTCAAGAAAACTGTATGCAAGCTTTAATGAATTGCTGCCTTTGCCTTTTGGGCTTCCATTTATCAGAAGTATCTTCATGCTTTAAAGCCTCCAGTTCTTTAACACCAGGCACAGCCTCGAATATCTGGCACGTCTTGATCTTTCTTTGCTTTCTCTTTGGAAAGATCTGAACGTTTTCCCTTCTATTCCTCTGTTGCGTCAAATGTTGAGCATCTCAAACTATATATCCAATATAAACGAGTACTGCAAAATATGCAATCTGTATTCTGAAAACTTGTTGTAAAATCCCGGTCAAAAAATACCCATCGTGGTCTTTGTAAGTGCCGGAGATGCCGTCCAGAAATCCGGGGTTCCGTTCTTTGATGAGAAAATAGTCCGCATCCGGGTCATCGGCCTAATGCGCACCCTTGGTTTTGACCGGAACAAAGCCAGACTTGTCGTAAAAGTCAAATAGAGTTTAATATCTCCACCAGTCTTTTTTCTTTGATAATGGCAATTCCCTGACTTTCATCGCCCAATAGGATCAGATTATCACCTGGCTGAATATCAAATATTTTTCTTGCTTTTGCCGGTATCACAATCTGGCCTTTCTCTCCCACTTTCGTGATCCCAAAAACATGCTTTCCCTTTGGCGGAACATCCAGGCCAAGATTATTGCTGTTTTTTCTGTCATAATTTACAAGATCATCCAGACTTACATCCAATACTTCTGCCAGGAGTTTACACCTCTCAATGTCAGGTAAGGATTCTCCTGTTTCGTATTTTGAAAGTGTCTGTCTGCTTACACCAATCTTTTCGGCCAGTTCATCCTGCGAAAAGCCATGCATTTTACGTACGGATACAAGGTTGTCTTTAGACCGCTATAGAGCAGAAAAACGAGCAACACCTTTTTTCCGCAGCCACAGGCAGATAAGCACGGACAGCAGCACCACCATATATCCGAAACCGCAAAATAAGGTGATCATGACCGGCCTCCCTCGTATAAGAACATTAAGGTCTGAAGTAAGACAATACAGGAAATAATACAGGAAATAATTCTTGTCACATCACCTTTTTACACCTGTAAATACGGCTGCTGATCTTGGATGCATCCAATACTCTGTAATAACCGAACTATGATCTGCTTTTCCGGTTCCATCTAATGCCGTATCTGCAAAACATCTCCATTCGTAACCATCAGGGAGCTTCGGCAATTCAAATTTCTGACCTTCCCAGTACACATTCAGTGCCATATAGACCAGATCTTCTCCCTGTGCGGCCTTTCCCGCATAGCAGATTGCAAGTGCCTTTGTTTCCGATCCAATCGTGCTGTCCCAGGGTCTGTTGGTATGTACACTGACTGCTGGAAATCCAGTCTCTGATGGTTCCTGATCGCTGCGAATCGCCGGATGTTCTCTGCGAAACCAGATCATTTTTTTGAAGAAACTATACAGCTCTCGATTTTCTTCCAAACGATTCCAGTTCAGCCAGGATATCTCATTATCCTGACAGTACGGGTTATTATTTCCAAAACGGGTGTCACCAAACTCATCCCCGGAAAGAAACATCGGCGTTCCGCGGCTGCACATCAGAGACATGCAGGCATTTTTTATCATCTGAAAGCGCAGTTTCTGTATCTCCGGATCAGATGTCTCACCTTCTGCGCCACAGTTCCAGCTACGATTATCGTCACTTCCATCTGTATTGTTCCAACCATTATCTTCGTTGTGCTTTTCGTTATAGGAATAAAGGTCCCAAAGCGAAAAACCATCGTGACAGGTAAGAAAATTGATCGACGAGTCATAACCCTGATACTGGCCGGAATAGAGATCTGCCGAACCAGTGAGCCTGTTTGCTGCTGCTTCGGCAAACCAGTAATCGCCCTTCAGGAAGCTCCGCATATCATCCCGGTACTTTCCGTTCCATTCTGCCCAACGTAAAAAAGCCGGAAAGTTTCCGACCTGATAAAGTCCTCCTGCATCCCAGGCTTCCGCAATCAATTTTACATTGCGAAGAATCGGATCCTCTGCCAGATTTTTCAGAAGAGGCGGCTGACTCATCGGCGATCCATCTTCATTTCTCCCCAGAATACTCGCCAGATCAAACCGGAAGCCATCCACATGATACTCAATCGTCCAGTACCGCAGACATTCCAGGATCAACATCTGCACCACCGGATGATTACAGTTCAAGGTATTGCCGCAGCCGCTGAAATTGTAATACATCCCATCGGGTGTCAACATATAGTAAACCCGGTTATCAAATCCTTTAAATGAGAAAAACGGTCCCTGCTCGTTTCCTTCTGCCGTATGATTAAAAACGACATCCAGAATCACTTCGATACCATTGGAATTCAAATCGCGAATCAGTGCCTTCAGCTCATCACCTTCCCGGTTAAACTCCTTGTTCGCCGTATAGCTGGTATTCGGTGCAAAAAAGCTTACCGGGTTATATCCCCAATAATCCAGAAGCATCCGTCCATTCACTTCACGCCTTCCCATTGTCTCATCAAACTCAAAGACAGGCATCAATTCAACGGCTGTGATTCCAAGGTCCTTCAAGTAAGGAATTTTCTCCCGGATCCCCTCAAAAGTTCCCGGGTGAGAAACACCGGAAGAAGGGTCTTTTGTAAAACCCCGGACATGAAGCTCATATATAATCAGATCCTCAATCGGTTTCATCGGATCTGCATGATCGCCCCAATCAAAATCATTCACCACAACCCTGGCATGGTAGTCATGATCCTGATTTGGCTGCTCCCCCCATACACTCTGTCCGGTTACCGCTCTCGCATACGGATCCAGAAGCGGTTTTGTTTTGTCAAAAATCAGACCCTTTTCCGGATCATGCACTCCATCCACACGGTACGCATACTCAAAATCATAAATATCCAGTCCAAACACAATCATCGAATAAACACTGCCGATTCGATAATGCTTCGGAAAAGGAAGAACTGCATACGGCTCCTTGTCACCCCTGTGATAAAGAAGCAGCTCCACACTGGATGCTTCCAGAGAACAGACCGTAAAATTCACGCCCTCTCTCAGTGCCGTCGCTCCACTGATTTCATAAAATCCAGGCCTGACATCATATCCATTTATATTGTCCAACGGAATGAGATGCAGTGCTCCTGATGCAACTATCTGTTCGCCATCCATAATGCAGCTCCTTTCTTGGTATCACAATTTATTATTCTTTACTGTTTGCTTGTCTTGGCAGTATTTTTGCGTGTTTTCTTCTTCTGTTTTTACACGCCCCATAAACGCATGACTCACATTCGTGTCCATCGGCTTTTCGGACATCTTCATCAGAAAATACATCAACACTTGATTTTTGTTTCCTTTTTCAGTTCAGCCTGAATGTTTTTTGCAATTATCATATTTACATCCAGCATATAATCGTCTCCTGTTCTTGTACGTATATTATACGCTATACGCTCTCTCAAAAAACACTTACTTGTGCTTGCGGCCTCCACGCTTTTTGTAGTCCTCGTCTATACGCTTTTTCCAGTCTGCGCTCAGCTGGGCACTGCACCGGACAGAGCTGATCGCTTCGCTGACCACCTCATAATTCAACGCAGTTCCTTCGCTGTCACACTGATAGTTGACTGCACGGTCTGCGCCGATTCCGAACTGACTTGCGGTCTCAACTGCGTCAATATTGGCACCGAGGAACAAAAACTCCCAACCGTATTTCGCTTTCTGCCGCTCGATCATCTGCTTCACTTTTTCGCTGTTGTACCGGCGGCTGGCATTTTCCATTCCGTCCGTAGTGATCACGAACATGGTATGTTCCGGCACATCCTCCGGTCTTGCGTACTTATGAACATTTCCAATGTGATGAATCGCACCGCCGATGGCATCCAAGAGTGCCGTGCATCCGCGAACCGTGTAATCCCGGTCGGTCATCGGTCGGATGTCCTTTACGTTTACACGGTCGTACAGGACTTCGCTCACATTGTCAAACAGTACCGTTGAGATCAGTGCTTCGCCCTCTGCTTTTTTCTGCTGCTCAATCATGGAATTGAATCCGCCGATGGTATCCCGTTCCAGTCCGCTCATGGAACCGCTGCGGTCTAAGATAAAAACGATCTCTGTTAAATTCTTTCTCATATGCTTATCCTCCCAAAATCTTGCCCTTGCGGGCTCGCTGTCGCGGTATTCGCCAAGGTTTCGAGCAAGCTCGAACTTTGGCTCATTACACGCGCATATGGCTGCTCGGTTTCGTACCTTACAGCCATAGTATAGCGATTTTCTTTTGTGGAGTGGTCGCATGGAAAGCGACATTTCTTTGTCCTTATGCTCCGATCAGGCTCTGGTCAAAAGCAAACAACGCCTCGTTAATTTCATACACATTGTAGTTTCCCCGTTCGACAAAATATTCTACAATGATATCGAATTTG
>OLQE01000289.1_pt1 | contig 43804 bp, 50 predicted proteins | sample 1643161 | NCBI WGS metagenome assembly OLQE01 (sample SAMEA3136650, study PRJEB25190) | human gut metagenome
CATTTCTCCGGGGCATGCTCCGGCAGGTTCCGCATCCTGCCGCCGTTTGCTTTTGTCGGTCTGCAGGGGACACAGAAATAGCGGATCAGGTCTTTGCCCTCCGTCAGCTTCTGCTTTTCCAGACCCAGCACTGCGCCCACGCTTTCCAGGGAACGGGGAAGACCCAGTGTGGAGGCCCACACCATAGAGCAGCGCCAGGATGCCGGAGCAAGATAGTTGCCAGCCGGGTAGCCGAGGAAACGTGAGAGACAAATCCGTTCAAACTGCGAGTTGTATGACCACTTCTCTACGGTTTCATCTTCCAGCGCATCCAGAATCTCTTCCGGGAGTTTCTCCCCGCAGGCAAGATCGACCACCCGTACCGCCCCGCCATCGACAGAATATGCGGCAAGCAGGATTTCAAAATCTTCGCTCTCGCAGTATCGGTACACCCCGCATTTCGCAAGATCCACACTGCTGTACGTTTCCAAATCCCAAGCTATAGATTTCAAATTCATCATCCCCTTTCAACTGCCCAAAGGGCGGCAGGGGAATAACCCCCGCCACCCGGTATCGGCAGTTTCCCGCGTCAGGAAAGGAAATCCTCGTCCTCATCCGCAAAGTCATCCTCCGGGCGGGACTTGCCGCCCAGCGGCTCACCGTCACGGATTTTCTGCAGGTTATTCAGTCCACAGGCGATTCCTTTATTGCCATTGGAATTGAAGGCATAGAAGTTGATGCTCGCCCTGCCGTACACACCGCTGTAAACCTCGGAAGTATCCAGGATCGGCTGACGGTCCGCATCCACAATGCCCGGAGCCGTGGCGCTGTTGGCATTGACGAAATAGGCATTTGCGTAGGCTTCATCGTCCGGACGTTCCGCATCCCCGTCACGGAGCGGTGTCTTTAAAACGGAAAGTGCAGGGACACTCCTGCCGTTGCCTTTCAGCTTGGCCTCGCCCTCCTTATAGGCAGCCTCGATAGCCGCTTTGATCTTGTTGATGGTCACTGTATCCGACTTGGGGATGATCAGGCTGACGCTGTACTTGGGCGTGCCGCCGTTGATAGACTTAGGCTGCCATACATTGCAGTAGCTCCATCTGGTATTGGGGCCGGTGATCACTTTCATCGGGTTCTTTACTTTATTTGACATTCTGGTTTCCTCCTCAATCTTTAAAATCATTCTGTGCCGTATTCATGGGCTGCCGCTTATCAGACAGCGGCACAAGGACGGGCTTGCCCTGGGGCTTTTCGATTAGACCGCCCAGCAGCTCGTCAAACTTCTTTTTACCCAGGAGCTTCTGCATCTCCGTAAGACCCAGCACCTTTTTGGCATAGGGATCATATCCTGCCTGGGAAACGGCGTCGGCCACCGCATCCTCGCTGATGTACCGGCGGTTGGAACGCCCCTCTACTACCTTGTATCCGGGATACTCCGTCCCGCTGAGCGCCTGCCGGAGCGCGTATTCCTTCACATCCGCAGCCCAGGCGGCCAGTTCATCCGCCTTGTCCAGAATGGCGGCGATCTCCGCGTCCTCCAGTGTGTCGGGCATCTCAAAATCGTATTTCGCCAGTTCCAGGTTGTACTCTGCCCGCTTCCGGCAGACCGCCTTTGCCTTGCAGAACCGACACCAGTCACCACAGGCAAACTCCCCACTGCCCTCATAGGCCAACTTCGCCTTATAGGTCAGGTCGTTGTGCGCCCACTGCAAAAGGTCATCTTTTGCCATGACGCAAACGCTGACATTTTCCCGGCGGGGCTGGAAGATGGTCATGCGGACGGTATCAATGTCATAGATACCGTCAAACAGTTCCAGAGCGCCCAGGGCATACAGCATCATCTGGGGATTCTCTATCGCGGATACCTCCACACCTTTCCCATGCTTGTAATCCACAATGTCAAGCGTTCCGTCCGCAATGATGACGCAGTCGCCGGTACCGAAGCCGTCTTTGACGAAGCGGGAAAAGTCCAGTCGCTGCTCGATCAGCACCACCGGGTCTTTGCAGGATTTCTTTGCGTCCTCCACCAGTTCCAGCACATAGGCGGCATAGTCCGAAGCGCACTGTTCCATCTCTTCGTTGTAAAAGGAAAGATTCTCCGTTGGGTCTGCGGCATCCATGCCAAGCGCCTGTTTCAGCTTGTATTCACACAGGCTGTGGGCGTCCGTCCCTTCCTGGGCATACTCGCTGCCCGTATCCTCATACTTCTCGCAAAGCCTTGCGGAAGGCGGGCAATTCAGCCACCGGTGGCTGGAGGATGCGGAAAGTAAAGCGTGTTTTCCCATCACAGCACCTCCGCGTCCGCAAGGAGCGCCGGATACTCCGCTGGGTCGATGTCCGACAGCTTATCCGCACCATGCTTAAGAAGGAGCGCCTTTACCTCTGCTGTGTGTCCGGCACGGGACTTCTCCGCCAGGGCCGCCCGCACCTGTTCCAGCGTCAATGGCTTTGGCTCTGCCTTCTCCACTTGCTTTGCAACATTTTTCTTTTCCGGTTTCTGAGCCGGCTTTTCCTCCGTGGTTTGGTCCGGCTGCTCCTGTCCGCCCTGTGCGACAGCGTCCGCCACCGCCTGCAAACTGTCTGCCAGGGAACGGAGATCGGATACCACGTCCAGAAGAAGTTTCATCTTACTCATGCGCCAGCCCTCCTTCCGCAACCTCCCGGATGGACAGTTCTTCCACCGTACTGCCCGGAACGATGACCGTCAGCCTGACCTTGTCGCCCAGCAGAAAACGCATAAACCGCTCCCGCACAGACACATTCCGCACACTGACCGCACCACTGTTCACAGGCTTTTTTGAAACACGGATCTGTAATGTGTGTTTCATCTCATCACCTCTGCTTTCTGAAGGACGGTGTCGGGATGTCCTTCAACATACGGAGATTTGGAGACCGTTTTGAGGGGGTGTCTCAGAAATATTTCATAAACTTTTTTCTGGCCCCTTCAATGGATTCCCGGATGGACTTGATATCTTTACCCTCTCGGCGGGCGATCTCCCGGAGGGATACCCCTTCGGCCAGCATCAGCAACCTGCGCCGCTGCACCTCTGAGAGCTGCTCGAACGCCTCTTTGATCCGCTGGTTTTCAAGCTGCAGAAAAAGTTCCGTCTCCGGAGTACTGCCGTCCGCATAATCCTCGCCTTCATATTCTGCTGCATCCAGGGAATAGCAATGGTACCGCTCCTTCCGATCCTGATTGCTTTCCTCCCGTCTGGAATCCAGGATTAAGTTTCCGATTTCCTCATTGACCTCTACGTCTGAGGTCTCACCATTTGCAAATGTGTAATTGATTTTCAATTTGCCGTTCTCCTTTCGGAGCCCGGCAGGCGGCACCTTAGCCGCTAAAATAAAAAAAGAGCCTGACAAGCAGCACAAAAGTGCCGCTTGCCAGGCTCAATGTCGTCTCCATCATCTTTCAGATGGTATCGTGAGGGTTTAACCGATAACTAAGGAATGAAATCTCCCCCTCGTGCATCATGCTCAAACAAACGAATGATCCTTGTCCCGATTTAGCTATCCGTTTCCCTATCCCATATACATTCCTTATGAAACTTGCCGTATTACCGTAGCGCCTCGGTCAGCTCCCTGCGTAAACATTTGGAGCGAATCAGATTTCCTCTATTCAGTTTTAATTACCCCGATTTCTGAACTGCAATGTCTGCACTTTATCACGAAATCGGGATTACAGTTCTTTGTCGGGGTAACCAACTGTGCTTTTGTATTTACAGATGCATCCAATAGCCTGTGTCCGCATTTTGGACATAAAATGGATCTCCTTTTCTTCTCTAGTCCATTGGCCTGTACCTCCTTCTTTCTTTGCATATCACATACACTCCTTTCTTGGCTGCTATCCGGCATTCAGGGGTAGGGAGTATATGAATCATCTTGATTCCTTTTATTTTACAAGTTCTGTCAGCCAGGGAGCTATCGGCCTTGATATTACTCTGGCATTCAAATAAGCCATTTCCAGTGTCAGGCATGTATTACCCAAATAGTATCCTTCCATAACTGTCAGTGTCAGAGCAAGATCAGGCTTTTTCTCATTCGTCAGATATATCGGGAGAAGATACTGCATCTTTCCCTGATACCCTTGCGGCACTATAAGCCCCGGCTCAACTGCTGTCTTTCTCCTGCCAAGTTCCACTGCCGTTTCAAATAAAAGTGGCAGATTCCTGGCTTTACGGATTTTCGCTGGAATACGCTCCAGATTTTCTGTGTCTCCCAATATGTGTTCCACGTTGACCCTGATAGGCCAGTCTGGTTGAAAACCTGCGCCGTTCTGCGCCATATAGTAGGAGGGCATCTGCGGCAATGGCTGCACATATTTCAGAAACGGTGACAGTTCATCGCAGAATCCCCTGAAGTACCAATCTTTCATCGAAGTCTTTTTATGGTTCCGATCAAAGCAGGCATAAATCCCTTTGTATCGGGATGTGTATAATCCTGTATGAAAACAGGCACACTCATTTTCCACATGAAAATAACCTGCCGCTTTCCTGGCATCCCTTTCTGAATTAAAATCAATGCTCTGCTTTCGGAAAACAATATGTATGTACCGCTCCAGTATGGGGGTATCCTCATTTTTCGTCTTATAAATTGGCTTCTTGAACCGCCATGGCTCCGGCAGAGCCAGTTTCGACAACTCATCCAATTGTCCGTACCAGTCCGGCACATAAGCAAAATCAAATAAATCCGTTTCTATCATTCTTATGTTCCTTTCATAACAATCTGTATTTTCCACCGTCCAATCTCTTCCAATGGCACTCTATCTCATGTATTCATATAACTGACTATTATTTCTATGGTCCCATTTCTTCCTCACTCCTTTCCCGTGTCCCATACTCCCTGAAATACAAAATAGGGAAAAGGCGTTCCTGCAGACACCACTGCATTCACGCCTTTTCCCTATGTGAGATAATAATTTTGTGGAAGTATGGCTCTTCCATACTATTGATGGTGCAGTTCTCTACGGATACTGCCTGAATTTTTTTAACCGTAAAGCCACTCCTCTATCCATCAAAAACATCTCCATTCTTCCAGCAAGTATGGTTGTACCATTCTCAAAAAGTCTTGTATCGCCATTTTTACTTTTCAAAGGTATGGCACTAACATACTTACAGGAGGTGATATCATGGCTATTCATCCAAGACAGTTCGGCATCGTGCTGAAAAATGCACGAATGGATAAAAAACTCACACAAGCAGAATTAGCTGAAATACTGGATATTTCTTTACCATATCTCAAAGACCTGGAGCGCTTCCGGAACAATCCGAGCTACGATGTCTTCGAAAAAGTAATCCGCTACTTCAACCTGTCAGCAGATACTGTTATCTATCCAAACGAGAATCTGACCAATACTACATATCAGCAGATTGAGCGTCTACTTACACGCTGTGATGAAGGGCAACTCCGTGTCATCCTTGCCACCACAGAAGCGTTGCTGTCCGAGAGTGAAATGCCTTCAGATTCAGAGTAACAGATAAAGGCGGTATTCAGGCGGTGTTTACATCACATTTTTCCTGTAATTTTCAAGGCTCATCCCTGCACCGGAATCCTCCTGCAAAAATGAGCCTTTTCGTCACTGTATCTGTTTAATCAATTCCTCTGGAGATATCTCCTGCCGGAAAAGTCCCAGACCGCTTAATAGAAGGATGCAGTCTACATATCCTTGGCAGTATGCCTTCTGCCCCTCCATAGAATTCATATCTTCCAGCTTTGCCATCCACTCCAACAGCGTTTGCCACTGATCTTCAGGAAGACTACGAACTATCTCCTCACACGTTTCACGCATCTCCTCTAATTCCTGCTGTGTATTTCTATATCCCGGCACCTCAACTGCGGTGTCCCTCGTCACATTTTCACAACGAAGCTTATTCAAAAAATATCCAACCTGTTCCCATACTTTGTTCTGCATATTCCATTCCTCCAGTCTGCTAATTATTATTAATATATCCGCAGATATTACACCATACCAAACCCTACTCGTTCCTAAAAAAGGAATAGGCAGCATTCCAAGCGTTACGCTTCAGAACACTGCCTACTCCTTTTTTACCATATTCATTCGATAACCAACCCCTCGTACAGTCTGGATATACTCAGGCCGGCTAGGGTCATCTTCAATTTTCTTTCGAAGGCGGCGGATATGGGAAGTGATGTTGCTGTCATCCCGGAGATACTCCCCATTCCAGACGAAGTTATAAATTTGTTCTTTAGAAAGAATGCTACCTTGATAAAGAGCCAGTACATACAGAATTCGGAACTCAATATTTGTCAGTCTCACTTCCTGATCTCGTTTCAAAACTTTATGCTGTTCCGACTGAATATATAATTCGCCGATTCGCATTGGTTCCTGCTCTTTTAATAATGTTTTATCCACACAAATATCTGATTCTCCTACGATTTTCATTATTTTGTCATATATAATTTTTTCTGATTCATCCAACGAAAGTACAATCAGCTTTCCCACATACTCACCTCGCTGTGCCACTAAAGTTATAAGAGCAAACTTGCTGTTTCTATTTTATCTGCCACTTAATCCCGTAGCATGATATGAAAAGCACATTCCTCATACTCTCTCAGTTCCTGGAAAAAAGGAATATATTTTTCTGAATTCCCAAAGGACATATTCCCTACATCTTCTATGAACCCCCCGACAATTGTCTGTATAATTTGCCCACTGCACTCAAAACAATAGGCGGCATCCTCCCATCCCGGCACTCCAAAAGAACCCTGATATTTTAGCAACGCCTGCGCTAATTTATCTCTTGACGCCCGGTGAGGATTTATAATTCCGGATCGACTGCCACTAATTTCATACGGTAATTCCGGCAACACACTCCCTGTGTACTCGATAAAGTGGAGATATATTTTACAAAGCGCCTCCTGTGCAAACACATCCTTCCACTTCGGGAACTCTTTCATAAATTTATCCAACCCTTTTTGTCCAACAAAACTCAAGGCTGAATGTAAGTACATTTCTGCATTTGTTGCCATTCCCTTTTGTATGATCTGCGAAATGTCTGTTTCCGGCGATTTCATGTTAATCCCAAAATATGTATTTTTCTTGCAGATGCCAATATAGCTCTTTGCCCATGCCTGTTCAAGATTTGAAAGGGGAACTGGCTGAACCCCTTCTTTGGAGTTGTCGTGGATATACGCATTTTCATCATCATATCCAACCATCAAGACTACGTGTCCTGGTATATGCTGTTTCTGATAAAATTTCTGTTGATACGGCAGGTAAAACATATCAAGGCCAAAAAGTATCGTTGGTATCTCTCTATCCAATAATGCACATATTTCCTTCCAGGTTGTTCGGAAACATTTTCCCTCTCCAAACATTATTTCGTATCCGATAATCTCTTTCCAGAATTCATATTCCCGTTTTCCAATACTGCCCTGACCTAAGAAAATCATTTTAGGTGCATCAGCTCGTTTCTGAGAAATCATCTGAAAACCTGCCTTTGCATAAAAAATGAGTTCTTCCGGTATCCGCTTTCCGGTTTTCCATTCGTAAACATCGCATAATCCATTCACCGGACATAGATAGTCAGCCATTCGATGCGGTAATTCCAATCGTTTCATTCTCCAACCTCCTTTGCGACCTTCACTATAAGCCCTCGCATAGTCTGAGAGTCAAGAGCATATTCGCAAAAGTTCTGGTAAGACAATTGCAAGCAACATCAAATTGGACTAACTGGAAAACATACTTCTGTAACCATCTCATCTTCTAACTGCTCCATTTCAGGCGATATATGGTATATATTAAAATGATTTCCATTCAATTTATAGCAGTTATCTCCAATCCAACGTATGATTTCCTCATTTGCCTGTGGCAATAACGCATATCTTCCTTTAAATGTAAGTGTTGCAACAGTAATTTCTTCCACCTTTTTGTACTTCATAATATCTGAATCACGGCATTTTCCAATGACCGCCTGCTGAATTTCTACATCTAAATTTCTATCCTGAAATCCCTCATCATGGAAAACTGCAATATTCCACGCTGGATTCGTAAATTGTATTTTTTGTTTTTTTCTTTCCTGCGCCAATCTTTCCCAAAGCTCCGCTTCCTTGTCTGGTGTTTCGATAATTCCTCTCACACTGATTACATAATGAGCAGGGATTTTTTTGAGTGCAACACTATACAAAGGAATATCCGAATCACGATCCAAATTGGCTATCGTCGTTTCAAGCAGATTCAATTTTTTCCGCATATGCTCTATCTTCTCTTTCTGCTCTATGGCCTGAAGCTCAAGATAGTTTTTTAACCCTGTGTTGTCCGAGTATTTTGTCAATATCTCCTTAATCAAATTCAGACTCAAGCCCATGCTTTTCAATGCCTGTATCTTTCCCGCAATTGGTAACTGCCTTTCACTATAATATCTGTACCCCGTAAACTCATCTACCTGCTCTGGAATCAACAGACCAATCTCATCATAATGCCTCAACATATAGATACTAATTTGAGACAGGACAGAAAATTCTCCTATTTTCAACAAAGAAACCACCTCCCGTTCTTCATTATAAACCTTCACATTATACGAGAGTCAAGCGACTCCCGTACTTTAGTAGGTGACACTATAAATCATCGTTGGCATAAAGTCAACTAGAAATTCCGCATCTATTCCCATTTAAAGAAACGAATGGCAATACCTCCACAGACCACTGTGACCACCGCCATGATGACAATTGGAAACCAGACTGATTCTAACGGCAGGCCCAGCGAAGTTGCTTTCAGCAACTTAATCCCCTGTGTCAAAGGCAAAACATCTGCAATTTTCTGCAATGCAGACGGCATCACTTCATAAGGTAAGGTTGCCCCTGAAAAAATGAGCATCGGAAAATACAGGAGGCTGGCAGCCACACTGGCCGTTTTCGTATCAGGCGCAACACCTCCTACCATAAGTCCGATGCTGAACATCGAAAACATCACCAGAAGATACATGAACAAGAAAATTCCTATCGATCCGTTGAACCTGCATCCAAAAAATATGGACAAAACTCCAAAAACAAGGCACAAGGACAGCAACGAGTAGATTGCATAAATCGTCACCCACACTGTGAGCAGAAATGCTGGACTTGTAGGCGTAACTTTATATCTTTTTAATATCTTTTTCTGACGGTAATCGGAAATCAACAGCGGAAGCCCCATCACACCACCTGCACAAATCGAAATGGTCGATAATGCCCCGAAGGACTGTTCCAAAAAGGTATATTTTACTTCGGGAGCCGCTGTTTTTGCTCCATAAATGACTCCCAAAATTACAGCAACCACTACCGGCATACAGAGAGCAAAAATAACCATGTCCATTCCCCGGAAGGATAACTTCAGTTCTGTTTTCAACATTGTAAAAAATTTATTCATTGTCTTCTTCCTCCTCTCCAGTAAACCACAAATACGCATCTTCCAATTTCTCATAGGGACTTAATGCCACCGCTTCTTCCACAGTCCCTTCAAAGGCGAATCCGCCATCCTTCAGGATACCAATCCGGTCACAGAGAATTTCCACCTCATCCATGAAATGAGAAGACAGAAATATTGTCAGGCCATGTTTCTTTAACTCCTGCAGGCTTTTCCAAACACCCCTTCTCGCTTTTGTATCAAGCCCTGTGGTAAGCTCATCCAAAAAGACCACCCTAGGATTAGGGATAAGAGATAACACAATAAATAATCTTTGCTTCTGTCCTCCAGATAACTCGTTTACAAAAGCGTTTTCCTTATCTGCCAGACCAAATTTGTGCAGCAACTCTTTATATGCCAGTGGATACCTATAAAGGCAGGTCGTTTCCTCACACAATTCTTTTACCTTGATCTTATCCGGATAATTTGCTTCCTGGAACTGTACCCCAACCTGCTTAAAAAGTTGCTTTCGCTCCGTCCACGGGTCTAGCCCCAAAATGCGAACCGTTCCCGAATCCGCTTTCTTTGTCCCAAGGATACATTCTATTGTAGTACTCTTGCCTACGCCATTTGCTCCAAGCAGACCGTACACTTCACCCGCAGCAACTGAGAAGCTGAGATTCTCAATCACTTTCTTTCCGTCATAAGATTTGCTCAGCCCGGAAATTTGGATTGTTTTTTCCATTTCGTATGCCTCCTTATTTTAATTCTGAAATAAAGATTAGCATCCAATCCAACTATGGTGGGTAACTGTAGGGTTTTTATTCTGATATTTTTTTCATCTTCTCAATCTGACAAGTTACATAAAAAGCATTGTTTTTTGCCTCATTCAATGAAGTCAATAGCTTATCGCAAGCCCTTATGATATCATCATCCTCCTTTGGTGTATTAATAGCTATTCGGATATTAGTTTGCGGATCATCCGATAAGGCCTGAAGCATTCTTAAAATAGCAGAGAGAGAATAGTTTGCACAACGAAGAGAGCGTATAATTTTCAAGCGAAGCATATCTTCTTCTGTGTACACTCGGTATCTGTTTTCAGTTCGCTTGATGGTAAACAGACCATTCAGCTCCCAATTTCTTAATGTATCGATCGTTACCCCTAATATATCTGCTGCTTCCTTTCTTCTATATGTCCTCTGCACTCCAACATTGCTTTCACTCATACCCGATAAAATACTATGGGTAATCCGTATCGCTTCTTCTGCATTGGCTTTTTCGATGTCTATCTGAGCAATGTATCGCCTGGTCAATTCCATAGCTTTCTCATAATTCCCCAAAGCAGAAACCTTAATAATATCAACCGCTTGTTTACGAAGTCCATTTTGAAGAACTTCCACCTGGAGAGCCGCCCGCGCTAATCTAAATTGTTCGATATGCAGATCAGTAAATACCCGGTAACCATTCCCTAACCGCTCTGGTTTTGGAATTAAACCGCACTTTTCATATAAACGTACCGTATTTACATGTATGCCGATTATCCTTGCTATGTCTATTGTCTTATATGTATTCATTCAACGCACCTCCATCCCTCATTATGTCATATTTTATAAGTCTGGTGTTATAATGTAGGGTTTTTTAGTTTACCGTAGAATGCCCTGAATAGCAAGTTTATTCTCAGTCTATCTAAATATTGGTTCAATATATGTTTTGATTAAGTCTATCCTATCCCTTATCTTTGGCACAAAAAGTGCAGAAGATGACACAACTATTTTATCTTTTGTATTCACATAAATTATATTTCCTCCATCCCCCATCGCTGCATAACCATCTTCATTTACCCACCATAAATATCCATACGATAAATCATGTTTCTTCCATCGGCTATGCTCTCTCGTACTTTCTTCCACCCACTTTTCTGATACAATTCGTTTTCCGTTCCATATGCCTTTATTCAAATATAACTGACCAATTTTAGCCATATCCATAGGGGAAAGTGTAAGTCCCCAACCCGCTGTATGAATCCCTAATGAGTCCCGTACCCATCCGCTGGTATCTATAGATTCATTAAATGCCAGTTGTTCCTCCTTGCTTTTAAACATCAAATCTCCATCTACATGAATTTCTAATGGTGAAAATAAATTTTCATCTGCAAACTCAAATACCGACTGCCCTGTTGCTTTTACTAATATTCCTGAAAAAATATCCGGACCAATCAGAGGTGCATATCGGAATGTTCCGATCTTCCCCCGTCCCCCTAGCAGGTCTAAAGAAAATTTCACCCAATCCTCACTAGTAAAATATTTCACATATGGAGCAAAAAAACGATACTTATAAGGTGCTGTCATTGTCAGCATATCCTTGACTGTGATATTTTGGATGGTGTTTTCTCTCTTTCTTACTATGTATCCAGGGAAAAAATCCAACACTTTCTGATCAACACTTTGGATATATCCTCTATCTACTGCAATCCCAATCAGTATTGAAATAATACTTTTTGTTACAGAATAAACATGAACCTGGCTTTCTCTTGTACATCCCTTGAAATATTTTTCATATACCAATTTTCCTTCTTTTAATACCGCCACACCTGTGGTATTCCCATAATCAGTGCTGATTTTTTGTTCGAGTTCTATAATTCTTTTCTGATCCATGATATCTCCTTTCCTTTAACCTATTTGTAAACGCATTTTTTCTGTTTTATTTTTTTAATATCTTTTTTACTGGATAATAGACCTCTGTAATGAAATCGTTCTCCTGCAAAACCTCCGAAGGACTTGTTACATAAACTTCATAAAGTGCATTACAATTTTCGTACCCTTCTTTTTCTGCCCATTCAATTTGCTTCGCATAAACAGAAGAGAGCTGAGAGTAGGAACCATGCACAACAGTTTTCAAACAAAGTCCAGGATAAAAATCCCTTGTTCCCGTTGCATACTCGTTGATTGGGACAGCAAATTCTGTATCCAGTCCAAATGGACTATATTCATCACTATGGAATAAAACCATTGGTGGAGCAGATGCTGTCAGGTTCTTTTCCTTCATTTTCTTAAACAGCTTTTCAAAGCAATACCCATACTCATCAGGAAAATCCTGTTCCTGAATCATCTTTCGTATGGACAGAAGATACATCTTTGGCACCTCCACCAGCTCTATACCAATATCTTCCATATATGACATAATCGACTTGCCCTTTCTTATGGCAGACATATCAGCATCTATCTGCTCCAACATATTTTTATACATCATCATTTGCATTGAAATCTCTTTTTTCTTTTTACTAAGAGCCGCATATAGTTTGTCATCCATTGCCTCCTCTGACTCAAGAATTGCCTTAATCTCTTCCAACGAAAAATGATACGCTTTCAGCCGATTAATAAACAGCATCGTCTCCAACTGATTAATAGAATAATAACGATACCCATTTTCTGGATTGATTTCTTCTGGAAGTATCAATCCTATTTCTGCATAATACCGAAGTGTTTTTGTGGATACTCGGCATATACTCGAAAATTCTCCAATCGTCAACATATAATAGGCCTCCTTTCCAGTACCAGTATAAACTTTGCCCCAAGGGAAAAGTCAACGGCACTTTTCATACGCATTTTCAAGGTAGTCGCATATTAATCGAATATAAAAAGAATTGCAAGTTTTATCTGATTTAACACTCCTGTCAACTCGGCACCTCTTTTATCCATCCTGTCTCCACAACATACCCAATATCTATCCTATCCACTCAACTCTCCTCCATTTTTCACAGTAGACCAGTTCCCACTTACCCGTAAAACAAAAAAATCCGGGAATCGGAACCTGTCCTCTGACAAGCCCCGACTCCCGGAAATCCCTTGTTTTCTACACTTTTTCGCTATTCTATTCTTTGACTTTTGACATCAATACAACCGTCTCCACATGCACCGTCTGCGGAAACATATCCACCAACCTCACCTTCTCCACCCGATACCCACTCGGAATCAAAACCCCCAGATCCCTCGCCAGGCTCGTCGGCTTGCAGGAAATATACAGCATCCGGTCCACGCCATAAGCAATAATCCGCGGCAGCGCCTTCGGATGCACCCCATCCCTCGGCGGATCCAGCACGATCAGATCCGGCTTTTCCGTAATCTCATCCAGAACCTTCAGCACATCCCCCGCCAGAAAACGGCAGTTATCCAGCCCATTGGCAGCCGCATTCTCTCTGGCGGCTTCCACGGCCTCCTCCACGATCTCCACACCGACCACTTCCTTGGCAGCCGGCGCCAGGATCTGAGCGATCGTACCGGTTCCGCTGTAAAGGTCAAACACGGTCATGTCCTTCGTCTCGCCGATATAATCCCTTGCCGCGCTGTAAAGCACTTCCGCCCCTTTGGAATTGGTCTGGAAGAAGGAAAACGGCGTAATCTTGAACCGCAGACCCAGAATCGTTTCATAAAAGAAGTCCTGTCCATAGAGAATCCTCGTCTCGTCGCTCTGCACCACATCCGCCAGAGAATCGTTGATAATGTGCAAAAATCCTACGATATTCCCTTCCAGAGAAAGCCCCAGTACCTGCTGCACCAGCGTCTCCAGCGGTTCTTCCCGCTGGCTGGATGTGATCAGGCAGACCAGGATCTCCCCGCTGCTCTCCGAACGGCGCAGAAGCAGATGACGCAGATAGCCCTCATGGCTCATTTTCCGATAATACGGCGTCTTTCTCTCCTGGAAATAGTTCAGCACACAGTTCAGAATCCGGGTCAGGTCTTCGTGTACCAGTTTACAGTCCGAAGCGGTCAGCACATCGTAGGTGCTTCCTTTCTTGTGAAGTCCCAGAGACAGCGGTCCGTCTTTGTACTCATCGCCGAAGGAAAATTCCATCTTATTCCGGTAGGCAAATTCCTTCGGGCTTCCCTGGATTCCTTCAAAGCAGTAATCGGCATTTCCCTCGCTGTCCGTCTGTCCCGCCGCAGCGATTGCCTCGTCCAGCAGGCTGCGGATCTGGCTTTCCTTCATTTTCAGCTGCTCCTCATAGGACATGGTCTGGTACATACAGCCGCCGCACGCCGGAAACAGGCTGCACACCGGTTCCCGGGTCTCCAGCGGTGATTTCTCCAGCACCTCCAGCAGACGTCCCTCCGCCTTGTTTTTTCTTTTTTTATTGATGGCAAATCGCACGTTCTGTCCCGGAATTCCGTTCTTGACTGTCACCCTTTCGCCGTCTACACGGACGGTTCCCTTATTCGGAAAATCCACGCATTCAATTACGCCTTCGTAAATTTCACCTTTTTTCATCTTTTCCTCCTTCCTGACGCACTTGCTGCGTCATCAAGGTAGATTTGGAAGTTTACTTCCAAACCTCACATTTCTCCTTCAATGACTTCTGTCATCTGCTGTTTTTCGTTTCATCTGCTTTCCATGCGTCAGTTGATGCATTTTTCTATAATAGGAAGTGACCAGAAGCACCGCCGCTCCGATCCACGCCAGAATTTCCGCATAGAACACTCCATTTTGTCCGATCACCGCCGGCAGAAGCATGACCGCACAGACACGCATCACAAATTCCACAATTCCTGACACCATCGGCAGTACGGTATCGCCAAGGCCCTGCAGAGCGCTCCGGTAAACACACAGTGCATACAGCACCACAAGGAAGTAGCTCATAACCGACAGATAGCGGTAAGCGATACTCAATACTTCCGCTGTCTGTGCCGGATCACCTGATACAAACAGGCTCAGGATGGAACGTCCGAAGATCAGCATGACCGCCGATACCGCCACGGATGTCAGCGCCGCCATTGCCATCCCGCTTCGCATTCCTGTCTTGATCCGGTCCAGACGTTCGGCGCCCAGGTTCTGTCCGGTATAGGTGGTGATCGCATACCCAAAGGAAATCGCCGCCATCTCCAACAGGCCGTACAGTTTATTGGCCGCGGTAAATCCTGCAACAAAAATAAATCCGAATCCATTGATCACGGTCTGTACGACCATGCCGCCGACACTGATAATGACATTCTGGAACATCAGCGGCATGCCCAGGGTCAGAAGTCGGACAACCACGCCTTTCTCCAATTTCGTATCCCGTCTGCTGATTTTCAGCACTTCGATTTTTCGAAGCACAACAAAACAGAAAAGAAAAGAGAATGCCTGGGCGATCACCGTCGCGATGGCTGCTCCCGGAATTCCCCAGTGGAATACCATGACAAACAGAAGATCCAGGCCGATATTGATACATGCGGCAATGATCATCGCATACAGCGGTGTCTTGCTGTCTCCCAGCGCCCGCAGGATGGAAGCCGCCAGATTGTAAGCGAGAATGACCGGGATTCCGCCGAACATGATCCGCAGATAGCTCTCAGACCCTGCATAGATATCTGACGGCGTGTTCATCAGGTCCAGAAACAACCTCAGCCCGCCCTGGGCGATCAGCAGGAACACCACCGCCGCGCCCACCGTGAGCACGATGGAATTTCCGATGGTCTGTTTCAGTTTTTCGATTTTCCCGGCGCCGTACAGCTGGGAGATCTGAATGGAAAATCCCTGTGTCAGGCCTGTCACCAGTCCGAGGAACAGCCAGTTCAGCCAGTCCGCCGCTCCCAGGGAAGCCAGCGCCTGTACGCCTACGCCCTGTCCTACAATAATGGTATCCACCATCGTGTACATCTGCTGGAACAGATTGCCCAGCATCAGCGGAACCGCAAAGAACAGCAGCAGTTTTGCCGGATTTCCGCTGGTCATCACCTTTGTATTTGTCTTCTGCATCGATTGTTTCCCCCGTTCCTTTTTCTTTCCTATCCAACAGCGGACGCCATATTTCCCATGACCCAAAAAAAGCTCCGGCGCATACTGCCGGGGATCCCTCTTCCTGATCTCCCGACAGCCTTCGGCGCCGAAGCTCTTCTCTTCATCCTGCTGTCGACTTACTCTTCTTCTCCTTCTTCGTCCTCAAAGTAATCGTCAAAGTCATCGTCGAAATCATCCTCAAAGTCTTCCAGATAATCCGGTGTAACAAAACGATATACTGCATAGGCGATGCCGGCAACGGCAGCTACCACACCAATGATCGCCAGAACCCATAAAATGGCATTCTTTGACTTATCGTCATCGCTTTCCCTCTTTTTCAGGATATCCACTAATTCATCAATCTTATTCATGCTCGCCACCAACCTTTTCGTTTATTCGTTGAAGTTTTACGTTAGAGATAGTATACCATAATCCATCGGATTTTACCACAACTTTAAAAAGTTTCCCCATACTTTTTCTGATTTCAGCTCTGACAGCATTCCGATTGTTCCTTTTTTTCTTTCAATTCACGCAGAATCTGATGAAACTGTCCTCCGCACCGTTCGACCTCACCCAGGACCAGATCGATCCCGCGTTCGGAGCGGTACCAGTTTTCCTTCGTCACCTCCGTATTCGACGGCACCACCAGAAATTCCGTGTCCGGATACAGAAGCTGATAATACATCCTGCAGCGCCTTGCATGGTGGCTCTGGCAGCAGATGATTCCCCGCCGCACCTGTATTCCCGCCGCATCCGTCACCTGCCGGGAAAAGATTGCGTTCTCATAGGTATAGGAAGCCTGATCCTCTTTCAGGATCGCTTCCCCGGGAACCCCTTCTTTGATCAATACATCTCTCAGAAATTTCCATTCCGTTTCATACGGCCCCGGATACCGTTCCTCCATTGTCCGGACACCGGAGAACTTTCCTTTCGTAATGCTGTATCTTCCCGATGGGAGGATCCACGGTGCAGTTCCTTCCTTCCAGAGTTCTGCCGCCCGGCGCGCCATCTGCGGCCATCCGTTCCCCGGCACGAAGATCACATCCGCCTTCTGCGGCTGATCCTCCAGAAAAATAAAATCTGTAAAGTTCTTTAAAAATGCTTCCTGCATACACATCCCCTGCTTTCGTATGATTTACTCTTTCGTAGCCGTTCAGTTGGCTGAACTGCTTCCATTTTCCAATTTTCTATATTTTTTTGATTTTTTTAAATTTATCTATTGACAAATCCTGTCATTTGATTATATAATAGCAAAGCAGGTTGCGAAAAGCAACAAAAACATGGGGTCTTAGCTCAGCTGGGAGAGCATCTGCCTTACAAGCAGAGGGTCATAGGTTCGAGCCCTATAGGCCCCATATTTATGCCAGACAACCTGAAAACCTTATGGCGAGATAGCTCAGTTGGCTAGAGCATACGGTTCATACCCGTAGTGTCGAGGGTTCGAATCCCCCTCTCGCTATTTATTTTTTTCCTTTTTACAGTTTCATATGGCGAGATAGCTCAGTTGGCTAGAGCATGCGGTTCATACCCGCAGTGTCGAGGGTTCAAATCCCCCTCTCGCTACGCAGAAAAGATGCAGGAATTTTTCCTTGCATCTTTTTTCTTTTCCAAAAAAGCTCCGGAACCAGACAACGCATCTTTTACGTCCTCTGATTCCGGAGCTATTTTTTCTTTTAATTACAGTCGATTACAGGTTCGCTTTGATCTTCTCGATCATCTCCGCATACTCTTCGTCAGACAGGTAGGTACGGCCCGGATTCATCTCGAAGACGCCGCCCCACTCATACTCATCTTTATACTTCGGAACCAGGTGCATGTGCAGATGGCATCCGGTATCTCCGTATGCGCCATAGTTTACCTTATCCGGATGGAACGCTGCGTGGATGGCATTCGCTGCGCGTGTCACGTCTGCGAAAAATGCATTTCTCTCCTCGTCGCTGATGTTTACGATCTCGCTCACATGATCTTTGTATGCAACGATACATCTTCCCGGATGGCTCTGCTCTTTGAAAAGGATCAGGCTGCTGACCTCCAGGTCACAGATAAAAATTCCGAACTGATCCAGCAGTTCGCCTCTCATACAGTATCCACAATTCTGGTCTTTCATAATTCGTACTCCTTTTCTCTCTTGTGCGGCTCGCCGCTTTTCTTTTATCATACCGCAGCTTCCATCAAAAGTCCAGCTTTACCTTTTCCGTTCCGTTGGCTAGAGCGTGTTTGAAAATTGCTTTCTGCGAGATGTGCGTCACAGTTTGTGGGAATGAATTTTCAAACAGGCTCTAAACTGCTGCTTCATCATTCTATTATCCTTTCCGCAGGCTGCTGGGCATGCATCCGTAAATTTCCTTGAACATTTTTGTGAAAAGTTTGTAATTGGTAAAACCGTGTTTTTCCGCGATCATCATAATATTGTCCTGAGTATTCACGATGTCATCGTAAATATGCACCAGCCGCACCAGGTTGACGTGGCGGGCATAGTTGATTCCCATGTGCTGTTTGAAGAACCGGCAGAAGTATTCTCTGCTCAGTCCGACCTCGGACGCGACCGCCTCCAGCGAGATGGGTTCCCGGTAATGTTCTCTTACATAATTGGTAATCTCATTGAGCCGTTCCCGGACTCTGGCGTCCTTTACGTCTTCTGTTTCCACTTCCCTTGTGCAGAAATCGTTCAGCAGCAGAAACATTACTTCCATTACGATCGCTTCACAGCGCATCTTGTATCCCACCGGCTGCAGAATGTACATCCGCGGCAGCTCTTTCATCATCTCGCAGATTTTCAGATAGCTGTCCAGTTTTTCCCGTTCCAGCGTCTCCCTGGAGCATTCCAGGTGGCAGACGTCCAGATCCGGGACATATTTTTTCAGGAATTCCCGTGATACATAGATGGAAACACCCATGGAGACTCTGGCACATTGGGTATGATGGATCACATTGGAATCCACCAGCAGAAATTCACCGCTGACCAGCGCATGACGCTTTTTCCCGAAAAAAATCTCGCCGGTGCCGTTCAGGGCGTAGTGCAGTTCCAGCGCCGAATGCCAGTGGGGCGGCGTATATTCTCCTCTCTGGGTATAATAATGGATGCTGATCCCGGTCTTGTCCAGATCATAAATCTGTTCATATATAACATTGTTCATCTTCTCTTCTCCCGCTTTTTCCTGCTTTTTCGATGACAATATGTCAATATTGGACAATAACTAGTCAATTACTGTCCTAATCTCCCCATACTTTTGGTGCTATGATAATTCATGTAATCGATAAGAACAACACAGACACATTGAGAGATTGAAAGGAGTCATTGATATGTCTAATAATACAAAAAAATCTTTAAAAGAAAGAATCGCAAACTTCGTTCAGAGAAACTCTGAATACTTCGAGAGCCTCTCTACTTTCCTTGGAAACATTGACTACAATCCGTACAACTAAGACAGATCCGACAGTATAAGGGATTCGGTCTGAATCCATCGAAATAGTCAAAAAACGTATGTTTGGCAAAAAATGGCGGGACAGGAAAATCATCCTATTTTGATTGACCTTCCCGCTCTTTTTTATGCTTTACAGCCGCAGAAAGAAGATTTCATTGCTTCCGCCGCAGATCATTCCGAGCCCGGCGCTGTGGATATTGTTCAGCTGGTAAGCTTTCAGATCCGTCTCCCGCTTCTCCCGCAGCATGGTAAGCCCATGTTTCTGCGCTTCATATTCGATTGCTCCGCCTCCGATCGTCCCCACCGCAGGTCCTTTCTCTGTGATCACCATGCAGGCTCCGGCACCCCGCGGCGCGGATCCTTTCTTTTCCACGATCATGGCAAGGATTTTCTCTTCCGGCTTCAGCAATGCCTCCAGGACTTTTTCATCCATCACCTGGACAGTCTCGCGATTTTTTACCTGTATCAGTTCCGCCGCGATGCTGACTGCGATTTCCTCCGGAGTGACCGCTCCGATGTCCAGCCCGATCGGCGCATGGAGCTGTTCCAGAAGGCTGTCTGCAAATCCTTCCGCTTTCAGATCCTTCTTGGTCTGCGCCACTTTCCTTCTGCTTCCGATCATTCCGGCATAGCGGAACGGACGCTGCAGAATTCTGCGGACACATTCCTTGTCCCCAAGATGCCCTCTGGTCACCACGACATAATACCCCACCGGAGTCTCCGGAAGTTTCTCAAACACCTGGTCATACGCTCCGCAGATTACCCGATCCGCATCCGGAAACCGTTCTTCCGATGCAAACTCTTCCCGATCATCCACGACCGTCACATGGAAACCAATCTGTTTTCCAAGGGAAACAAGTTCTCTGGAAATGTGTCCGCCGCCCAGGATCACCAGCTCCGGCTGCGCGGAATATCTCTGCATAAATATTCGGTCGTTTTCCAACTGCACACATGAGCCGGACACAGCATCCCAAAGCTGTGCAACCCACTGTTCCGCAAGTTCTCTGTCACCTGAGGTCCAAATCTCCGGGTCACTCCACAACACCTGCATACCCGGATGTTCCCCCTCCACGGATACAGCCATACGAACGGACGGCTCCTGCTCCAGCATAGTTTTCAGTCTGTCATAGAATCCTTTCATCTTTTTGCTCCTTGTTTTTCTATTTGTTTCATTATACTTCACTTCCCTTTCCCACACAACCACCGACACTTTTGCCAATACCCATCCAGCATTTCTCTGATCTTCGAATTATTCCCACAGTATTTTAAAAAAACACGAAAATTTAATAAGAATTTTGCACAAAAATGTGGAAATTTTTTTCAAAAAAATGTATAATATATGATAATAAATGAAAGTGAGGAATTGCTATGAAGCAGAATAATATGTTGGCAATGATTCTTGCCGGCGGTCGTGGCACCCGTCTGCATGAATTGACAAAAAAAGTTGCAAAACCGGCCGTTTCTTACGGAGGAAAATATCGTATTATCGACTTCCCCCTCAGCAACTGCGCAAACAGCGGCATTGATGTGGTAGGTGTCCTGACGCAGTATGAATCAGTTTTGCTGAACAGCTATGTAGCCGCCGGACGCCGCTGGGGTCTGGACGCAAAGGACAGCGGTGTTTATGTACTTCCGCCCCGTGAGAAGGCGGACGCAAATCTGGACGTTTACCGCGGTACTGCAGACGCTATTTCACAGAACATTGATTTTATTGACTCTTTCTCTCCAGAGTATCTGCTGATCCTCTCCGGAGACCATATTTATAAAATGGATTACTCCGAAATGCTTGCTCACCACAAGGCATGCGGTGCTGATGCCACCATCGCTGTCATTGAGGTTCCACTGAAAGAAGCCAGCCGTTTCGGTATCATGAATACCAACGAAAGCGGACGTATCATTGACTTCGAAGAAAAACCGAAAGAACCAAAGAGCAATCTTGCTTCCATGGGTATCTATATTTTTGACTGGAAACAGCTTCGCAAACTGCTTCTGGCGGACATTAAGAATCCGGATTCCAACCATGATTTCGGCAAGGACATTATCCCGGAAATGCTGAACAGCGGAAAAAACCTGTACGCATACAAATTCCAGGGCTACTGGAAAGACGTAGGAACCATTGATTCCCTCTGGGAAGCAAATATGGATCTGCTGGACAAGAACAATGCCCTTGACCTGAACGACAATACATGGAAAATCTATACAGAAGACGTTACCACACCGCCTCACTATATCGGACCGAATGCTGAGATCAAGCGTGCGTTCATCACTCAGGGCTGCATCATCGACGGAGAAGTAAAAAATTCTGTATTGTTCACCGATGCCAAGGTTATGACCGGGGCAAAAGTGGTAGACAGCGTTCTGATGCCGGGCGCCGTTGTTGAGGAGGGCGCCGTTGTTCACCGCGTGATCATTGCCGACGGTGTCAAAGTTGGAAAAAATGCCGTCGTAGGCGATCCGAACAGCGAGCATATTGAACTGATTTCGAAACGTGTAAAGGGGGACGAATAAAATGGCTAACGCATTTGGTATTGTAAACTTCTCAGGAAAACAGATCTGGGTCGACGGGATGCAGACCTATCGCCCCATCGGAGCATTTTCCTTCCTCGGCCGTTACCGTGTGATCGATTTCCCGATTTCCAACCTGACCAACAGCGGCATTGAGCATATCCAGGTATATATCCGCAGAAAACCACGTTCTCTGACCGAGCATCTCGGAACCGGACGCCATTACAACATCAACTCCAAGAGAGGAAAAATGCACATCCTGTTTTCCGAAAACGGTGTGGAAAATGATATCTACAACAACGATATCGCCGCATTTATCGAAAACATGAACTGTATCGAACGTGTACATTATCCATATGTTGTAATCGTGCCAAGTTATATGATCTACTCCATGGACTTTGATTCTCTGCTCCACACCCATATCGATTCCGGCGCGGATATCACCTTGCTGTATCACTCCGTGGACAATGCAAAGGAGAACTACCTGAACTGCAACACCCTGGAGCTGAACCGCCAGAAAGGTGTCAACGGCATCGAGCAGAATCATGGAAACGCAAAGAACAGAAATATCTTCATGGATACATATATCCTGAAAAAAGATCTGTTTATCGAACTGGTAAACAAAGCGCATAAACTCTCCTCCGCATACTCCTTTGCCGATATCGTCAACAGTGAGTGCGGCGAACTGGATATCCGCGGCGTTGCACATCGTGGATACTTCGCATCCATTACGGATTTCAAGAGTTATTATGACGCAAACATCTCCCTGATCGATTTCAAGACATCCACAGGGCTGTTTGACGAAAACTGGCCGATCTATACCAGAACCAATGACTCCTGTCCGACACAGTATTTCGAAACTTCCGATGTTAAGAATTCCGTTGTCTCCAACGGATGTCTGATCGAGGGAACTGTCGAGAACTCCATCATCGGACGTGGATGTGTGATCAAACCGGGCGCTGTGGTTAAGAACAGCGTGATCCTTCCGGGCGTTACCATCGGAAAGGATGTACATGTGGACAGTTTCGTGGTTGATAAAAACGCAAGACTGATCCATGAAAAATCCATCCTTGCTGATCCAAGCCATCCGGGATATATCCGAAGAGACGATACTCTTTGATTCGGATTCTTTGAATAAAACTCTTTGAATAAAACTCTTTGAATAAAAAGGCGTGTCCACAGATTGCCTTCTGGCATTCTTTGGACACGCCTTTTTTGCACGTCTTTCTCTTCTTTTTCATTATCTTATTCTTTTTCAAAATTTACATAAAACTCCTGCCAAAGTTTTTACTCCGCCAGATTTTTCAGATAACTCCTTTCTCTCAGGCTTCCCAGTACAAATTCCGTTCCTTCCATGGCTTTTGCGATTTTGTTTTTCTGCTCTTCACTCAGACAGTCCGCCTGATTGAAGAAATAACAGCCGGATATGGAAAATCTCTGATAGCCTCTCTTTGCCAGCTGCGCCGCCATTTTTTCCGTAACCGTCTGTGTTCCCGGACACCCCAGCAATTTCGTCGCCTGTTCCAGTCTGTGGCAGACCTTCTCCAACGGCTGACCGATACCGGAAAGCCCTTCCACTGCAATCAGAAAATCACACTCCGCGGGAAGCACCGGCTCACCGGCTCCCGGAACTTTCAGCGGAAGCCGCCGGGAGCCGTCTGCTTCCACAAGGACCACATCCGCTTCCCTCACCACATCTTTCCATATTTCCAAAGGCAGCGGACCCATTTTTTCTTCTGAAACGGTTGTTCCCGCCGTCACAAAACTGTCCCGCTCCAGACAGGCAAGGATTTCCTCCGCAGAGCGGTTCAGTGCCGCATATTCCTTCGGAAGATACATTTTCGTCGTGGTTGTCAGGAGAACCTTTCTGCCCCGCGCCCGGTACTCTTCAGCAAGACGATGCAGAAGACTGGTCTTTCCCCCTGCCCCTACCACACAGATACAGCGGACGGAATCAGGAATTCCAAGCGCCTGGATCAAATTTGAATACTGCTGCCATTGGCTCATACGCATCCTTCACCTTTTCTCTCAGCTGGACATTTTTTTGCTGAACATCCAGATCTACAATCATCCATCCAACTAAACTGTTATCCGGATCTGTCAGATCACCAGTTCAACAATCTGATGATACTCCAGACCTTTCTCCCGGATCAGCTGTTCCATTTCCCCGCGGCTCTGCACAGGTTCACTCCACGCCAGCCCGCAGTCTGCCGTCAGCTGCCGGGGAATTGGAATCAGCCTCCCGTTCAGTCCAGCTTCCTTTCCTGCCTCCTCCATGGCAAGCGCCTGGGTCGTTGTGTCAAAAGCGACAACAACCCTCAATTCTTTTTTTCGCATTCTTTTCTGTCCTCTCGATCTTTCTCCGGGGTCTGACGAAACAGTGATTTTCATCATCTTGGAATCAACCATCCCCGTTCTCAACCTCTTCTTCTGCGATTTTCCGCACCGCCTGTACCGCGCAGTCAATCTCTTCTTCCGTATTGAAAAAGCAAAAACTGAACCGCACCGCTCCCTGCTCCACCGTTCCCAAAGCTTCGTGCATCAGCGGTGCACAGTGAGCGCCTCCTCGCACAGCGATCCCATATTCCTGCGCCAGTTCATCACAAACTTCGTCGGAAGGCAGTCCGCCAATATTCAAAGCGATCACCGGCGCCCGCTCACCGGAACTGCAAAGAGCTGCGTCTCCATATACTTTCACATTCGGAATTTCACATACACCCCGGTAAAACCGCTGCATCAGCTCTGTCTCCCGTCTACGGATTTCTGAAATCCCCGTCTCCTCCAGCCATTCCACAGCCGCCAGAAGCCCGGCAATTCCGTGTACATTGGCAGTTCCCGCTTCCAAACGCTCCGGCATCTGCCGGGGCTGTTCCCTGTGGTAACTCTGTACACCGCTTCCGCCTACGCAGAAGCTTTCCAGCTCTATCCCGTTCCGGACGCATAACCCTCCCGTTCCCTGCGGGCCGAGAAGTCCCTTATGTCCAGTAAAACACAGCACATCAATCTGATCTTGTTCCATATGAATAGGAAAAATTCCCGCCGTCTGCGCCGCGTCCAGAACAAAAAGCAGGCCGCGTTCCCGGCAGAAGCTCCCGATTTTCCGGATATTATTCAGATTTCCGGTCAGATTGGAGGCATGGGTACAGACGATCCCTTTCGTCTCCGGACGAACCGCCTGCTCCAGAAGCTCATACCGCAGCCTGCCCATCTCATCACAGGGCAGGACCGTCAGCGAAGCGCCTCTGCTTTCCTGACGGTACAGCGGACGCAGAACACTGTTATGCTCCATGCAGGTGGTGATCACATGACTGCCCGGCCCAAACAGACTGCTGACAGCCAGGTTCAGCGCCTCCGTCACATTGGCTGTAAACACCACGCGGGACGGATCTTCCATCCCGAACAGGCTGCCAATCTTCTTTCTCGCCTGATAAACCGTCCGCCCCGCCTCCAGAGCCGCGTCATAAGCGCCCCTGCCGGGGTTTCCCAGGCACTGCATCCCTTCGCAGACCGCCCGGATCACCGACTCCGGCCGATGCAGACTGGTGGCAGCGCTGTCAAGATAGATCATAAGACATCCTCCTGTTTCTGCAGATTTTCTTTCTCCGCCGGATCATCCTTGCCTCCTGTATTTCCCTTCCCTGACAAATTTTCCTTTCCCATTTCCTCCGCACGGATTCCATGGATCAGCAGCCTGCCTTCTTCAGACTGAGGCGCCGCAAAAATCTTCGCTGTCTCTCCGATTTCTGCAATCCGTCCCTGATCCATCACCATACACCGGCTGGTCAGGCGGCTGATCTCTTCCTTGTTATGGGACACCAGGATGGATACACCGCCGAAAGTATTCAGCACCTCCTGAACCTCCCGCTCCATTTCCTGGCGCAGAAAGCTGTCAAGAGCAGAAAACGGTTCATCCAGCAGAAGCACTCCCGGACACGCCGCCAGCATACGTGCCATGGCAGCCCTCTGCTGCTGCCCGCCGGACAGGATCGCGGGATAAGAGTCCGCCACATCCGTCAGATAAAAACGTTCCAGAAGCTCCCTGGCATACTTCCGCCCTTCCCGGTCTCTTTTTTTCAGAGAAAAACAGATATTTTTCAGAACTGTCATATTGGGGAACAGCGCATAATTCTGAAACAGATAACCGATGCCCCGCTCCCTGGCTTTCAGACAGATCTTCTTCCCGCTGTCATAAAGCACCCTGTCGTCCAGCAGGATCCTGCCCTCGTCCGGCTGCAGGGTTCCCGCGATACACCGCAGCGTGACGCTCTTTCCGCAGCCGCTTCTCCCAAGAATCCCAAGCACTTCGCTTTCCAGGGCAAACTCTACCCGGATCGTCCCTGTCTTCACTTTTTTGACAATCTCTACCTGTAACTTCAAAACGTATCGTCCTTTCCCCGGTTCTTTCCCTGTTCAAAATAGTTGATGGCAAGGATCGCCGCCGCAGACATGAGGACAATGATCACTGCCCACTGAAATGCCTCTTCCCGGTTTCCTCCCTGCACTGCCGTGTACACTGCCAGCGCCATGGTCTGGGTTTTCCCGGGGATATTTCCGGCAAGCATGATCGTCGCTCCGAATTCCCCCATCGCCCGGGCGAATGCGAGGATCGTTCCTGCAAAGATGCCGCTCCTGCAGTTGGGCAGGATCACCCGGAAGAAAATCTTTCCCTCATTGGCGCCCAGTGTCCGGGCCGCATACAGCAGCTGCCGGTCCATCTGCTCCATCGCGCCCCGGGCAGAGCGGTACATCAGCGGAAACGAAACCACAAAGGCAGCCGCCACCGCCCCGCGCATCGTAAAAATAAACGGGAGACCTATCTCATTGAAAAATTGCCCGATCACACTGTTTTTGCCAAGTAAGATCAGCAGAAAAAAACCAACCACCGTAGGCGGGAGCACCAGAGGAAGCGTCAACACTGCGTCCGCCAGCGGGCGGAGCTTTTTCAGCTTCATCACACCGTAGGCAAGCGCCGTTCCCAGGATCACGGAACATACGGTCGCAAGGACCGCTACTTGCACAGATATCCACAAAGGTGACCAATCATCCATGTTTTCCTCTTTCCTGACGCACTTGCTGCGTCATCAAGATAGATTTGGAAGTTTGCTTCCAAACTTTTTCTTCACTGTCTATGCAAGGAAAGTGAATCCATAGGACTCAAACGCATCCTTTGCCTCTTCGCTGGCCAGGTAGTCCAGGAACTCCGCCGCGCCTTCCGGGTTTGCACAATCTTTGATCACAGCCGCCGGATAAAGCACTTCCGGTCCTCCCTCCGGCGCACCGCAGATCACCTGCACCTGATCGCTGGTCATCGCGTCTGTCGCATATACAACGCCGCAGTCTGCTTCACCTGCCTCTACCCATGCAAGCACCTCACGCACATTGCCGGCATATACCGCATGGCTCTGCACGCCTTCCCAGTTGCCAAGGCTCTCAAAAATCTGCTGTGCATACTTTCCTGCCGGCACACTTTCCGCCTCCCCGAGGGCTATCGTTGGCTCAGAGTCCAGGATGTTCTCAAAGCTGGCAACCTGGGTATCGCCCTGCGGCGCGATCAGGACAATCTCATTTTTCAGGACATTCTTGCGGGTTTCCGTATCGATCAGCCCCTGCTCTTCCAGCGCATCCATATTTTTCTCTGCCGCTGAAAAAAACAGATCCACCGGCGCTCCCTCTTCAATCTGTGTCTGCAGCGCGCCGCTGCCGCCGAAGGTAAAGGAAATCTCCATGCCCGGATTTGTCTCTTTGTATTTTTCCGCCAGTTCATTCAGTACATCCGTCAGACTTGCCGCTGCGGAGACGGTGATGGACTGCTCTTCGCTTCCCGCCTGTTCAGCATCAGAAGCAGAACTGCTGTCCTGTGCGCTCTCTGCATTGGCGGAAGCGTCCGATACTGCCTGTGAGCTGTCTGATGTGCTGCTCTGCGTATCTGTTTCCCCACTGCTGCTGCATCCCGCCAGCAGGCTTGCTGCCATTACTCCTGCGATTCCGATCACTGCCAGTCTTTTTCTCATTTGTCCCATCCTCCTGAAAATATTTGTTCTTATTGTTTCCATTTGTGACCATTTGTGACAGTTTCATCGGTTGAACTGTTACAACCATTCCGCTGACTGAATGGTTACTTCCACTTACATGCTCTGTCTGGTCCGGCTTTCTCTTGCCCTGCTCTGCCTTATCCTTCCGTCACATTTCCGGTCAGGATATCCAGCCCATGTCCCAGAGCCGAAAGCAGATACTCCAGATTCTCCCGGACTGCCTTCGGGCTGCCCGGAAGATTGATGATCAGCGTCTGTTCCCGTATCACGGAAACACCACGGCTCAGCATCGCTCTCGGTGTGATCTTCAGCGAATATGCCCGCAGAGCCTCACTGATCCCCGGCACCTGCCGGTGAGCAATCTCCAGTGTCGCTTCCGGCGTCCAGTCTCTCATGGAAAATCCGGTTCCCCCTGTGGTAAGGATCAGATCCGCCTGATGTTCATCACAGATCTTTTTCATCTCTTCGGCAAGCAGGTCTTTTTCGTCCGGCAGGACTCTGGTTTCCACCACCTGGTATCCCGCCTCTTCCAGCATCCGGACTGCCTCCGGGCCGCTTTGATCCTCCCGGATTCCCTGTGCGCTGCGGTCACTGACCGTCAATACAACTGTCCGATACAAGTTCCAGCTCATCTCCTTTCTCAATGATGCCTCCGTGGAGAACTCTCGCAAAAATTCCCTCCGTCGGCATGATGCATTCTCCCATTTTCTTGTAAATCTCACAGTGGCTGTGGCATTCTTTTCCAATCTGCGTTACTTCCAGCACCACCTCATTGCAGCGGAGCCTGGTCCCCACCGGAAGACTCTTGAAATCAAATCCTTCCACGACAAGATTTTCTCCAAATGCGCCATGGTCCACACCGGCTCCTCTTTCATTGAACTCCCGGATCCTGTCATAGGAGAGCAGGCTTACCTGGCGGTGCCAGTTTCCCGCATGGGCATCTCCCTCCAGCCCGTAATTTTCGATCAGGCGGATCTTCTCCACATTTTTCTTCTGTGTGCCGCGTTTCTCACTGATACATACTGCCAGCACTTTTCCCATTGCTGTTTCCTCTTTTCCATTTCTTTTGTCGCTCCGTCATCGAAGCATGTCTGAAGCTTGCATTTTGCAAGATCTTCTATCCTCCGATCTTCCACATCGGCCGGCTTTCGTCGGTGTGATATCCATCCGCAGGCTTCGCCTGAACCAGGCGCGTCAGCCAGCGGCAGAGCTCTTCCGGTGTTTTCCCTGCCCGGATCAGTTCCCGGACATCCCCGTTGACCGGATGGTGAAGACAGAGTTTGATCTTTCCCTCAGCCGTCACCCGGATTCTGTTGCAGGTACTGCAGAATCCGTGCTGTACCGCCTGGATGAAGCCGATACTCCCGGCAAAGTCCGGACGTGTAAAAACCTCCGCCGGTCCCTGTCCGGCCTGATAGCTCACAGGGAACAGAGGACCAAACGCCTGCTCCAGTGTTTCCCGGATCTGACCGCTGTCGATCGGCGAAAAGTCCTTCCCCTCACCAATCGGCATCATTTCGATAAACCGCACCTGGACAGGATAGGTTTTCGCCAGCGCTGCCAGGGAAAGCCACTGGCTGTCGTTGATTCCTCCTACCGGAACGCAGTTGATCTTGACGGGAATCTGCGCTTCCAGGCAGGCGGAAAGTCCTTCCAATGCTTCCCGGCACCGGTCCCTTCCGGCAATCCTCCGGTAACACTCGGTCTCCAGACTGTCCAGGCTGATATTCACACCGGAAAGTCCGGCTTCTTTCAACTCCCGGATTTTTCCCGCGAGCCCTACCCCATTGGTGGTCATCACGACCTGTTCCACCTGAGGCAGCGCGGCGATTCCCCGAACCAGTTCCGTCAGGTCCGGACGCATCAGCGGCTCCCCTCCGGTCAGCCGGATCTTCCGGATTCCCGCCATGGATGCCGCCCGTGCGAACGTAATCCATTCCCCGGCTGTCAGCAGTTCTTCCTGAGGAAGAAAGACCGGCCCTCCGTCCGGATTTTCGGAAGATTCCGGCATGCAGTACATACACCGAAGATTACACCGGTCCGTCACAGAGATTCTCAGATAATCGATAACCCTTCCTCTGGAATCCGTCAGTGTTTCACTCATTCCCGCCTCCATTTTGGTCGCTTTCGCCGTGGTTCTTTTCCTCTTGGTTGTTGCCCCTATCCCTTCGGTCCGGTTCTTCCCGGTAGTCGCCGCTCTTTCCGCCGCTTTTCTGGCACAGGCGGATACCGTTCATCTCCATGGACCGATCCAGCGCCTTGCACATGTCATAGATTGTCAGGAGGGCAATCTCCACTCCCGTCAGCGCCTCGATTTCCACTCCGGTCTTTCCTACCGTTTTTACCGTACAGCAAGCCTCAATCTCCAGGGAATCATCCAGATATTCAAAATCGATGGTGCATTTCGTCAGCGCCAGCAGATGGCACAGGGGAATCAGTTCAAAGGTACGTTTCGCCGCCATGATTCCCGCGGTGCGCGCAATCCCAAGCACATCCCCTTTTTTCATCGTCCCCTCACGGATCTTGTCAAAAACCTCTCTGCTGACGCGGATTCTGCCTTTTGCCACCGCCGTCCGCTCCGTGATGTCCTTCTCACTGACATCCACCATCACCGCTCTGCCGGCGTGGTCAAAATGTGTAAATTCTCCCATGTTTTCCTCTTTCCTGACGCACTTGCTGCGTCATCAAGGTAGATTTGGAAGTTTACTTCCAAACTTCCTCCTTACTGCCCGAATCCGCAGTCCGGATAGGTACAGACTTCACAGTTCTGGCACTGGCCGCCGTGCGCCAGCAGCACGAAATCACGCTTGGTGAGCTTCTCCCCGGTCAGCAGCCGCGGAACGATCAGGTCATAGATGGAACGCTTCGCGTACATCACGCAGCCCGGCAGTCCTACCACCGGCACGCCATTGACATAGGAAAGCATGAACATAGCCCCCGGCAGCACAGGCGTTCCGTAGGTGATCACCTCTCCGCCGCAGGCACGGATCGCCGAAGGCGTCATATCGTCGGGGTCCACCGACATTCCTCCGGTTACCTCTACCATATCCGCTCCCTGCCGCAGAAACTCCTGGATAGCCGCTGTGATCGCCTCCGGGTCATCTCCCGGAAATACCTGCCCCATGATCTCTGCGCCCAGCTCTTTTGCCTTTGCCTCCAGGACCGGGCCGAATTTATCCTGGATTCTTCCGCTCTGGATCTCAGAACCGGTGGTCACGATACCAATTTTCGCCGGATGGAACGGACGCACCGAGATCACCGGCCGGTGCTCCGCACTGATCTTTTCGAAAGCAGCAAGAATCTCCTCCTTCACCGCCAGCGGAATGACCCTCGCCCCTCCGAGAAGCTTGCCTTTCGTCACCATCTTGTTTCCGTGAATGGTAGAAAAACAGATTTCATCCACATCGTTCAGCTGATACAAGCCTTCCAGATCAATCTTCAATACGCCGTCGCATGCCGCCCGCAGTTCGATCTTTCCTTCTTTCACCTCGCTGAATGTAATATTCTCTCCCGCCGCAGCCTGAACCATCCGCAGCGCCGCGTCGTTCTCATGCACATATCCCTTAGCCGGATCCCACACATAAATATGGCGTTTTCCGAGATCCAGCAGTTTTTCAATATCCTTTTCCTCGATCACATGGCCTTTGGCGAACGCCCTGCCCTTAAACTTCCCCGGAACAATTTCCGTGATATCGTGGCAGAGCACCATGCCGACCGCATCCTCCACTCTTACTTTATCCATAACTCGTCCTTTCAAAATTCTCACATTTTAAATCTCTCATATTTCAAATCACAGGTTCGTATTTCAAATCACAGGCGTTCTTTCACTTCTGCTCAGGATACCTTCCAACACGCTTCCCGCAATGCACCTTGCCTTGTCGGAGATCGTGAAACAATTTTTCTGTTCACTTTCTCTCGGATCGATATCGGCGATTTTAAACCCTTCGGTCACAGGGTAGCCGTCCCGGAGCAGTCCCCGGAGCACGCCGGTCAAAGCCGCCTTCACAGGAACTTCGTCAATGGAAGCGATAATCTGGCCTTTCTCCACGATTTCCCCGATCCTGCTGTGATTTTTCATAATCCCCGCCGCCGGCGCGTGGATCACCCGCTCTTTTCCATAGCCAGCGATCACTCCCGGCACTCCTGTATTGGGCAGTGCGGTTCCTTCGGTGAGAATCCGCCCCAGGTTATGGCCGCGCATCGTCTCGATCACAAGATGTGCGTCCACGCCCGCCGTAAATCCCGGTCCCAGGGCGATCACCGTGTCCGCCATATCCATCCGCGTACCGAGGTTTTTCTTTGCCAGGATCCCATCCACCAGAACCTGTGGACGGAACTGTTCCAGACACCGGCATCCCGGGTCGATGAGAACCGGAACTTTTCCCTGCCGCTGGCACTGAATCGCCTCCTCCAGGTTTCCCACACGCACAGCCTCAACTCCTTCAATGGTCCAGCTTCCCTCATAGACTGCTTCCGAAAAAGCCACATATCTGCGGATGGCTGACGGTCGCTCCGTTTCCAACGCCAGCACGGAAAATCCGCAGCGGTGAAGATGATGGATCGTCCCCGTGGCGATATCTCCAGCGCCCCGCACAACAATCTGAAATTCCTCTCTCATGGCCTTACCACCCTGCCTGCTTCTGTCAGGATTTCCACAATCTCATACATGTTGGTGACAGACCCTACCGCCAGCTGCTCCGACTTTCCATAATGATTCAGGCAGGTGCCGCAGGTCAGGATCTTCACTCCCTGTTCTTCCAGTCTGCGCAGATCCTCCAGACAATCGGAGCCTTCACAGGAGAGAAGCGCGCCTCCGTTGTACAGCAGAATCGTCTCCGGGAGCTGTCTCTGTTCTGTCAGCGCATAGACAAAGCTTTTCATCAAAAGTTTTCCAAGAACCGGATCTTTCTGGCCCATCTCATCGGAAGACAGCACCACAACCAGACCATGTCCTGTGGACGGCGCAGCTGCTTGCTCCGGCATTGGCTTTTTATCCTCTGTTTCCTTGTCCTTCCCGCTCCCGTTTTCCACCGTTTGCTCGGAATTGTTCCCGTTTTTCCAGATTTCCACCAGATAACAGCCGTCCTGAACCTTTGCACTGTCTGCCTGGTACTGTTTCTGCGCCGCCATCTTGCAGAGATTCTGCACCGCAATTTCATTGTCCACCAGAACCTCCACTTTTGCCCCCTCCGGAGAAGCTTCCAGCGCACGCTTCGCTTCAATGACCGGAAGCGGGCATGCCTTTCCTCTTGCATCAATCTGTTTGATCATATGATTTCTTGTTCCTTTCCATTTATCATAACTTAATAACCGTTCAGTCATCTAAACCGTTGCGCATAATTTACACTGTTTTTTATTTCTCAAAACACCCTTTTCAGATTCCAGACACCGAATCTATTTTCTCAGGCTTTTACCAGAATTTTCTGTGTTTCCTCCCTGGTGATTCTGCCTACGATCCCGCAGCAGATTCCTTCTGCTTCCATCTTTGCAGCTGCCGCTTTGGCATCTTCCTCCGGAAGGCTGATCAAAAGTCCTCCGGAAGTCTGCGGGTCAAACAGCAGCTCTTCCATTTCAAAGGAAACTCCTTGGAATTCCACAAAATCGCCAAGATGATTTCTGTTCCTCTGGGCGGCGGCCGTCAGATAAAATTCCCCGGCGTACTCCAGGCTCATCGGCAGTCTTGGAATCTTTTCGCTGTCGATCACTGCGCTGAAGGAATCTCCCAGCATCTCTTTCAAATGCCCAAGAAATCCAAATCCGGTCACATCCGTACACCCGTGCACACGATACTCCCGGACAATTTCCGAAGCCCGCCGGTTCAGCCGGATCATCGACTGCACGGCGCCTTCCATCGCCTCATCGGAGGCTTCCCCGATCCGTCCGGCTGTGCAGATGATACCCACTCCCAACGGTTTGGTCAATAGCAGCACATCTCCCTCCCGGCAGCCGTTGTTAGCAAAAATCCGGTCGGGATGTACGGTTCCCATCACGGACAACCCATATTTGACGCCGGTATCCTGAATGGAATGACCTCCTGCCAGCGTTCCGCCTGCTTCCTGTACTTTCTCATTTCCTCCCTGAAGGATTTTTCCCAGAATATTCAGATCCATCTGTTCCGGAAAACAGACGATGTTCAATGCCGTCTTCACATCTCCGCCCATCGCATACACATCGCTGAGCGCATTCGCCGCCGCAATCTGTCCGAACAGATACGGGTCTTCCACCATCGGCGGAAAAAAGTCCAGGGTCTGCACGATTGCCGTATCATCCGAAATCCGGTAAACGGCGGCATCATCCGAGCTGTCGTATCCAATGATAAGATTTTCATCCCTTACTTTGGGCTTTTCCAGTTTTTCCAGCACATGTGCCAGCGCTGCCGGTCCAAGCTTCGCGGTACATCCGCCACCGGTACAAAATACAATCTCTTCTGCCATCCATTCGTCTCCCTTCACACATTCCTGTCACCAAAATATTTTTCAAACAAAATCCCAACCTGCTCCCGGGCTTCCGTTTCAAACGCAAGATACTGTTCCATCATTTTCCGCCCTTCTTCCGTCACCCGGGAACCACCGCCGGAACGTCCACCGCTGACACGTTCCGTCAGCGCAAACCCAAGGCCTTCCTCCGCCGTCTTCATCATCTTCCATGCCTTGCTGTAAGCCAGCCCCATCCGCGCCGCGGCCTGGTGCATGGAGCCGGTTTCCTCAATCTTTGTCAGCAGCTGACAGATTCCCGGTCCGAAAACCTTATCGTCTTTCCAAAGCTTGATTGTCATTTTATAATGCAGCTTTTCTTCCATCCTGCCCTTTCCTTTCTCTGTACACACAGATCTTGGAATCTCTATGAATCTCACGTTCTTCCGCCTTCGTTATTCTTTTGAAAAAATAACGATTTTTCAAAAAAAGAATGTGTCCGACACATTCCACATGGAACCTACTTTTTATTATATCAAAAAATGACGGTTTCTTCCATCTTTTTCTGCGGCTGCTGCCGGTCGGATGTAACCGTCCAGCTGTCTGAACAGATACAGCCAAAAACAAAAGCCGGAGCCTGTTTGAAAACCCATTCCCGTAATTTTCAAACAAGCTCCAGATATCGAGGCAGCTGTTCCTGACCAAAACACAGCCGCCTCAGCAGTTTCCTGAATCACGCAAGAATGAAACTCCAGATCGGTGTGGTGATCACCGATGCCAGCGTGGACATAATGATCATTTTCGTTGCAAATCCGGCATCCGCGTCATACTTCGCCGCCAGAATACTCGTCGTCGCTCCCGCCGGCATCGCCGCCAGAAGAACTGAAACGCCTGTGACCATCTCATCCAGTCCCAGCAGCCGGCACGGGATCAGCACCAGTACCGGGATCAGAATCAGACGAACCGCAGAGTAAACCATCACCGGGACGTCCACCATTTCCCGCAGCTTCAAATCCGCCAGAATCATTCCCACAACCATCATGGACAGCGCCGTATTGCAGCCAGCCAGTGAATTGACCGTAGACTGAACCATCCCCGGCAGCGGAAGCTGCGTCAGCATCAGAAAAATACCGATTTCACATGCGATGATACACGGATGCGTCAGCACCTTCCTGACCAGCGCTTTCACATCCCTGCTTCCGGAAAAAACGGAGATTCCCGAAGACCACATAACGATTCTCTGAGGGATCAGATAAATGGACGCAAGGGCAAGTCCCTGGGAACCAAACACGCCCTCCGCGATGGGGTTTCCCAGGAATCCCGCGTTGGAGCAGACCGTTCCGTAATACAGACATTTCCATTTATTCCTCGGCATCCTTCCGAACAGAAGCTTGCCAAGCACCATACATCCCAGCTGGATACAGATCGATACGATAAGGATTGTCCCGAAAGAATGCATGGTCTCCCAGGAAAATTCAATCTGAAAGGACCGGATGATATTGCAGGGGAGGATCAGGTTCAGTACCAGATCCGTCATATTTTTCTGTCCCTGCTCCCCCACGATCCCGACTTTTTTCAGAACCAGACCCGCCAGCATCAGCAGAAAAATGGTTCCCTGTAATGACAATAATTCATTCATCTGTTTTCTCTCCGTTGTACTCTTGAAACTGACTTAATTCTCTGCAACAAAAAGCGACTCCCCGGAGCATGTTTGAAACTTCCTTTCAGCCACACTCCCGGAGCCGTCCGGGCAATCGTTGGATGCGTCTTCGCATCACTCGAATAGATTCAGTATAAGGTGTTACCTATAAAAAGTCAAGCCCGGCACTGTGTTCCACAAATAACTACAGGCACCATGTTCTGCAAATAACTCAGATACTGCCTTCTGCAAATCGCTCAATAGCACTTCAGCCAGCCGGGCTGCTACATAACTCTACCAGATTCGTATCATCTGCTCATAAAGCAAAATATGCCTGTCTGTCACATTGCGGTTATCATGATAATGCCCGAAGAACCATTTTCTGTATTGCAGCCGCTCTTCCACTTCCTGCAGATAATCAGTCAGACGGTCCGGAACGAACAGACCGTTTCCAACGATGTCCTGTATTTTGGTCGGCGCGCAGTGCGTTACCACATAGTCCACCGTGGCATTGCATTTCTCTATGTTCCGCAGTCCTTCCCTGCACTCTTCCTCTGACGGCAGTTCTTCCTTCCACCAGCTCACATGATTGATCCGGTACGGAAGATAACCTTTATCCAGCTGTTTTTTCCTGCTCTTAAACTCCGGATCATCCAGCTCCAGAATACCGCCCTGGATATCATGGCTCTGCGCTCCGCCAAAGGTAAATATCCTGCATCCGCCGATCTCATAAACCTGACCGCGCATCAGATGGATCACCGATGGCATGATCTCCTGTACCTTTCCGCCATGCCACTCCTTTACCGGGCATGTCTTCAGCAGATCATAGTTTTCATGATTCCCGTCTACCCAGAGCGTTGTGAACGGCTTCTGGTCCAGCCACCTTAGCCACCACAGCTGCTCCTTATCCTCCGACCAGTAGCCGAAGTCACCGCAGATGATCACATAGTCGTCCTTTGTCATTCCTCTCTGTTCCGGAAAGATCTCCGTGTTGAACCGGCGATAATCCCCGTGGCAGTCTCCTGTAATATAAATAGACATGGCAGCCTCCTTATTCCAAGTCAGATATCCCGCAGCAAGCTATGGGGCATCAAAAATACCACAAGCACTCAGTATTTTACTGACAGCCTGTGGTATTCTTTCTCATGATTTCAAAGTACGGATCAGCGAAAACTGAATCGTATCCTTACTTCTCCGGCGCTTCGTCGATCGCCTTTCCAATATCATGGCGATAATATTTATTCTCAAAATCCACCCAATCCACTGCCTCATAGGCATTGGCGCGGGCTTCTTTCAGATCCCTGCCCAATGCGGTAATTCCAAGAACACGTCCGCCGTTTGTGACGATCTCGCCGTCTTTGAATTTCGTTCCCGCATGGAAACAGTAATATCCTTCGGTCTCCTTGAACTTCTCCAGTCCATGAATCGGATATCCTTTTTCATATGCCACCGGATATCCGTCCGATGCCAGAACAACGCAGACACAGGCATTGTCTTCAAACTGCAGATCCACCTGGTCCAGAGTTCCGTCGATGCATGCCTCAAAGACGTCGACGATATCCGTCTTCATCCGCGGCAGTACCACCTGGGCTTCCGGATCACCAAAACGCGCATTGTATTCCAGTACCTTCGGTCCTTCTTCCGTCAGCATCAGTCCAAAGAAGATCACGCCTTTGAACGGTCTTCCTTCCGCCGCCATTGCGTCCACCGTTGCCTGGTAGATATGCTTCTGGCAGAATGCGTCGATTTCTTTTGTATAGAACGGACTTGGAGAAAAGTTTCCCATGCCTCCGGTATTCAGTCCGGTATCTCCGTCTCCGGCACGTTTATGATCCTGCGCGGAACTCATGGTCTTGATGGTTTTTCCATCCACAAAGGACAGTACAGAAACCTCGCGGCCTGTCATGAATTCTTCGATCACCATTTCATTTCCGGCGCTTCCGAACTTCTTGTCCATCATGATGGTCTTCACGCCTTCTTTTGCCTCTTCCAGCGTATTGCAGATCAGAACGCCCTTTCCAAGCGCCAGACCGTCCGCTTTCAGAACGATCGGAAACTTCGCGGTTTCCAGATATGCCAATGCCGCATCCGGGTCGGAGAATGTCTCATATCCTGCCGTCGGAATCTGATATTTCTTCATCAGATCTTTGGAGAATGCTTTGGACCCCTCCAGGATTGCCGCATTTTTTCTCGGTCCGAAAACGCGCAGACCTTCTTTCTCAAAAACGTCCACAATGCCGCCCACCAGCGGATCATCCATTCCGATGACAGTCAGGTCGATCTCTTTTTCCTTGGCGAAAGCTGCCAGACGGTCAAACTCCATTGCCGGAATATCCACACATTCCGCATACTCTGCAATTCCCGCGTTTCCCGGAGCACAATAAATCTTTTCTGCTTTCGGGCTCTGCGCGATCTTCCATGCGATGGCATGCTCTCTGCCGCCGCTTCCAATAATCAAAATTTTCATCCGTATCTTACTCCTTATTTCCTTCCTCTGCCTCAGCGATCTTTACCAGACCGTCCACAACGGAAATTCTTCCGTTCGCGATCAGATCGATCGCCCGGGGCATGATCTTCCACTCTGCTTCTTCCATTACCCTGCGCTGAAGGATTTCCGGCGTATCGCCCTGTTTTACCTCCACCGCTTTCTGAAGGATGATCGGTCCGGTGTCCGTTCCGTCATCCACAAAGTGTACGGTCGCTCCCGTAATCTTCACTCCGCGTGCCAGCACTGCTTCATGAACTTTCAGCCCGTAATATCCGGTTCCGCAGAAAGACGGGATCAGGGACGGATGGATATTGATCATTCTGTTCGGGAAGGCATCTACCATGATCTTCGGGATCACCACCAGACATCCAGCCAGGACCACAAGATCAACGCCGTAAGACTGCACCTTCTCCAGCAGCGCCTCATTGAACGCTTCCCGGGTTTCATAGCTTTTCGGGGAAACGCAGACTGCATCCACACCTCTTTGGCGTGCCCGCTCCAGCGCATACGCGTTGGGGTTGTTGCTGATCACCACAGAAACCTCAGCGTTCGTAATGCTTCCGTCATCGATCGCGTCAAAAATCGCCTGCAGGTTTGTGCCTCCTCCAGAGACGAGGACCGCCATTTTTAACATAATGTAACTCCTTTTTCTCCTGCCTCAATGTGGCCGATAACATACGGTGTCTCTCCGGCATCCTTGATCGCTTTCATCGCAGCATCCACATCTTCCGGACGTACGGCAACGATCATGCCGATTCCCATATTATAAGTGTTGTACATCATCTGTTCTTCAATGTTTCCTTTTTCAGCCATCAGACGGAAGATCGGCGGTACCGGATAACTGTCTTTCCGGATGACCGCAACTGTACCGTCTTTCAGCATACGCGGAACGTTCTCATAAAATCCGCCGCCGGTAATGTGGCTGCATGCTTTGACTGTCACGCCTGCTTCCTTCACGGAACGCAGCGCTTTTACATAAATCTTGGTCGGAGCCAGCAGCGCCTCGCCAAGTGTTGTTCCCAGTTCTTCATAGTAAGTATCCAGAGAATCTTTGGTCATCGTAAAGACCTTGCGCACCAGGGAGAATCCATTGCTGTGCACGCCGGATGACGCCATACCGATCAGGACATCGCCAGCCTCAAGATCTTTTCCTGTGATCAGATCCTTTTCATCCACAACGCCTACGGCAAAACCGGCAAGATCGTACTCATCTTCCGGATAGAAGCCAGGCATCTCAGCAGTCTCGCCGCCGATCAGCGCCGCATCTGACTGAAGGCAGCCTTCTGCCACACCTTTTACGATATCCGCAATCTTTTCCGGTGTGTTCTTTCCGCACGCGATGTAATCCAGGAAAAACAGCGGTTCGCCGCCTGCACATGCAATATCGTTGACACACATAGCCACACAATCGATACCTACGGTATCATGTTTGTCCATCAGAAATGCCAGTTTCAATTTGGTTCCTACACCGTCGGTTCCGGAAACCAGCGTCGGTTTTTCCATGTCCTTGAATTTCTCCATGGAAAATGCTCCGGAAAATCCGCCCAGATTGGTCAGCACTTCCGGGCGCATGGTTTTTTTCACATGCTCTTTCATCAGTTCCACGGACTTGTATCCGGCTTCAATATCAACACCTGCGTTCTTGTAATCCATAGTATCCTCCATCCTGGCCGCTTCCGCGAACCATTCTTTTCTATCTATCTTTTATTGGTAACCGTTTTTTCGTTCTTTTCTGCCGTTTCTTATTTGGTGTAATTCTTATATCCGACTTCCTGCAGTTTTTTATCCTTTGCTACAACCTGCTCTTTCATCTCCTCGGAGTATGCTTTCAGTTTTTTCAGAAGCTCTTCATCGGAAGTGGCAAGAATCTTTGCCGCGAGGATTGCCGCATTCGCTCCACCATTGATGGCAACGGTTGCCACCGGAATTCCGGACGGCATCTGTACGATAGAGTAAAGGGAATCGCGTCCTCCCAGGGATGTGGTGTGCATCGGAATACCGATGACCGGCATCGGGAAGATTGCCGCACACATACCCGGCAGATGAGCCGCCATGCCAGCGCCTGCAATGATCACCTTCAGACCTCTCTCTTCTGCGGTCTTTGCATACTCAAAGAATACGTCCGGCTCTCTGTGAGCGGAGATGATCGTCATCTCGTAGTCGATTCCGAATTTCTCCAGCATGTCTGCTGCCTTGCTCATTACCGGCATATCTGAGTCGCTTCCCATTACAATTCCTACTTTTGCCATGTTTGTTCTCCTTTTCTCATAAATACTCATTAGTTCGACTTATAAGTAGAATTTATTAATTTAGTCTTACTTATAAGTAATTGTACTAAGCACCAGGGCTGTTGTCAATAGTTTTTTGTGGGAAAGCGGACGGTCCTCGAAAGCGGACGGCAGCGGAATCGCCGGGGAGACGCGGGGCAGGCATGCAGATTCGTTTCTCACTCCGGCGTTCGGACATCTCAGGGGCGGAGGTACGCTGCTTTTCTTTTGTTCTTTGTCCTGCGCTGTGTTTTGGGCGCATCGGACATCCGCCCCTGAGATGTTCGCCCGCAGTCGCAAGAAACTGAATTCTGCATGCCCGCCTCGCGTCTCCCCGGCGATTCCGCTGCCTGTGCTTTGTGGGTGGGTGAATTTATTCTCGATTTATCTTAATTTGTATTCAAGATATCTATCATTTTCTGTATCAATATATTTTTTTATAATTTCTTTAGCATCCGTGCATCCCATATTGAAATAAAACGCAATTGTTTCAACTGATGGAATCGCCGAAATAAAAAGTTTATCAGCACCCTGAACCAATGCACATTTACTTGCCGCTTTAAATAATGCCTTTCCTACACCTTTTCTCTTAAACTCATCATCTACAAAAAGCATGGTCAAGTTTGCATATTTTGCAGTTTCACCACATAAGTAACCGTCTACGCTGCAAAAGCCAATCAAAACATCATCAAAAAAAGCTCCAACAACCGAACCTCCATGAGTGATTTGCTCACAAAGATATTTTGTAATCCAAATTCTTTTTTCAACATTCCACTCCCGTAATTCCTGTGTTTTTGTAATTTTCCACCCGCCATTGATATTCATATACTTTTGATGAATGATTTGATAGTGATGAAAATTTAATAACATATCCGGAGATATAGAATTCTGAGATATGCTTTCTATTCTAAACATACAACTACCTCGTCTATATTTTTCTGCCTGTATGGCTTTATTCTTTCGTTTCACTCCCCGCGTGATAAACAATACCAATACCCATATAAGAAAAATCGCAGAAAAAATCCCTTGCTGATTTTTCAAAATTTTGAAACCAAAGGGGCTATCGGCGTATATGAAAACCCCTACGCTCCGACTTATGGATAAAGTGTCCCGAAGTAGTGGCCACACTTCCGGAAAATAGCAGGATAACGAGCAACCATCCCTCAGAGAGGTTTACATTTTGGCTGATAAAATATATTATAACTCCGTTATGAAGTTTTCAACAGCATATGAAATCACTGTGTCAATTGCCTCGCGATTGTATGGATATACCCGTCCGTAATCGGCAAAGTATATCAACATTGCCCAATATACCTCATATCCCCCTAAATCATATTCTTCCTTTGTTGGAAAATATGAACTGCATCCGTTTGTATATCCATTGAAGTAAAAAAAGGGATTATTCAGAAGTTGTTCTGTTTCAAGTGCAAACTCTGTCATTGTTTCGTTTGGTATACCGCACAAGCACCAATTGCCAATATAAAAATATTGTATTTCTAAGTCTTCCTCTTGAAAGGAAATGCCTCTGTTATGGAAACTTTCAATCTTCTCAAGCCATTTCTGTCCGTTTATACCACAATATTTCAGCGCTTCATCCGCTATTTTATACGCTTCAGTCATATTGGGAACTCTTGACTGAAGTGATATATATTTTGAATAAGCATAAACATTTGTATCAGGTTTTATGTTTATTGCATTAAATATTGGTTCGACCTTTTTGCTCACTTCCTGCGCCATTTTTTCTAATGCATTATCACAGTTTATATACTCCTCACCTTGTCCGTCAATGGGGGTAAAAGTGGCTCTATAATATTTAGGGGCAATGTTTCCCGCTGACCCTTGTACAATCATAATCGGGCAAAAATATTTTTCTGCAAAAACTTTTCGAATAGCGCCAAAATAGTCTGCAGAGATAAGGTAATTATCCCCTTTCAAGACATTGCAGTGTGCTGTAAGGCGCAATATAATCAATTTTAAATCATTCTTATTGCTGGAACAGACTTTAAGGATCCCGACTCTACGGTCAACTTTGTCAGAGAATTTGCGTCTGTTATTACCGATATCTGCTTCCACATTATCCCATCCAACCGACACTTCGCTCATCGATGCTTTTGCTTTTTCAGTCGCTCTGCAAATCTTTTGGCAAAGTTTATCATAATACTCTTTTTCAACATCCACATTAACGGCTGCATGTGTATGGGAAAATGATAACATTACCTTTTCTCTAGACGTGCCTATAATTGTGCCAATCATATCCCGAAGTAGATTTGCTTCTCTTTTATTAAAGCCAATATTATCTATAGTCACCAAACAACAGGTCTCGTTGTTCTCCCAAACGGAAACCTGCGCCCTCAAACCATCCAATATACCTCTAGAAATGTTGTCCGTACGATTAAATCCAACCATAGTAACAGGCGTTTTAGGGGTAATATCTGTTTCGGCAAATCCCATTTTCATCTTTTCTCCTCCTTAAATGATGACCTTATTATTTCATCTCTACTACACAGAAAACTTTATCTATCAGTTTCCTTGCCCGTCTGCTCAATCACCTTTTTCGCCAACCGCTCTGCTATTTCCTCATCCATTGGATACTCATTTGGAAAGGCTTAGGAATTCGGATTCTATTTTTATACATTTCTTTGGAATTTTGAAATTCCAGTGCAATATACTCATCTGGATATCCTTCAAAGAAAAGTTTACAAACTCTTTCATTTCCGTATTCAAAAACCTCTGCAGTATTCCCTTTACCCAATAAATTCATATTTTCAAACCCCTGGTTATTCCAATCAAACTGCTTCAATCCGCTATCACTGTCAAAAGCCAGAACGCTGCAGACGCAGAAAAATAAATCGCCTTAATGAAAGAATGTGTCATTCTCACGGAACTGACCGCTAAACTTTTGAATACACTGATCAAAAAACTCCTTGTCCATGGAACGGTCACGGATGCGGACGAAACCC
>OLQE01000291.1_pt1 | contig 43753 bp, 69 predicted proteins | sample 1643161 | NCBI WGS metagenome assembly OLQE01 (sample SAMEA3136650, study PRJEB25190) | human gut metagenome
GCCATCAAGAGGGGGACCTTTTCTTTCTCTCTCCCTTGCTTTCGTTTTGCTTTTGAAATGCTTTTAAATGCTTTTAAATGCTTTTCGCCGCCTACTGTCGAGCTCTGGCTCGGATACGGCCAGCCGTCACAGCCTGTTAAGCGATACACCCGTGTGAGTTGATAGCCACCCCCGTCTCCTGCAACTGCGGGGCGGCAAATATTTTTCAAAATATGTATTGACAATATCATATTTTATGATATAATTAAGTCATAAAAAGTAAAAGGAACAATATAGGAGGTAAAGTCATGAAACACTATGAATATTGCGTTTGCAAAGACGGCTGGATGATGGGTGCTTATATGGACGACAAGAAGGGAGCCGAGGATTGTGCCGCTCGTTATGCCTCCCAGTATCCTGACAGCAAGGTTGAGATCAAGGTCAATGTTTATGACGAAATGGAATACCGTTATTTCAAGGAGGTCGGTTGCTGATGACAAACAGAGGAGCATACGTGTTTGGCTGGGTGTTCGGTCGGCTCAACGCGGCGGCATATCCGCAGGAGATCGGAGGGGATCTCACCCTTGCCGCTCAGCGCCCGTATACAGCACTCGCCAGAGTCATTTCTGATGCTCACAGGCTTGGCCTCCTAAAGAGGGATCTCGACCGGCAGGTTGCTGAGGCGCTTTGCGAGATCACCAGCATTGACCCGCCCGTGGAGGGAGGGTCTGAAAAGTTCCAGCCCCTTGAAATGCAGGGGGCTTGGCAGTTAGGCTATTTTGCCGGTAAAGGCAAGCGCCCCCTTGCGTCTGTCGAGTTTGATATTTCCGCCGCCAGAAAGGCCAAAGGCTTGACTCAAGCCCAGCTTGCGGATGCGATGGACGTTAACCAGGCCGTGATATCCCGCTGGGAGAGCGGCAAGGTCAGCCCCAATGCCGGGAATTTGGACAAACTGAAAGAAATTCTGAGCTAATCCTGCCGCCCCTCCGGGGGCGGCTTTTTTGCCCTCTCCAGCTCGTGCGCTTGTGGTGCCACCGCCCGCCTCAAGCGGCGAGGAGCGGCATATGGCGGACAGTAGGTTGTCCAGCCGCCCATTGGCATTTAATTTAATCGCGCAGTGCCTCTTTTGCTTTCCATCTGCGTTTGGAGCCGAGAGGCGGCATTGAGCCGCCACACGTCCACGGCGTTGTCCATGGCCGCCGCTTCCGCTTCTGCTGCTGCACTCGGCATATAAAGCACCACCACAAGATGATGCTTTGTCCGGCATACACCGGGCATCTCTGGAGCCACCGGGAGGAATCGAACCTCCAACCTACCGATTACAAGACGGTTGCTCTACCAGTTGAGCTAAGATGGCATATTTGCGCCGTCTCGCTTAGATTGACACACCCTGGTCTCGGCGGCGACATCATGATTAGCCACTCGCAGGGCAGTTTTCAGTGGGATAGCGCCGGGGCAGGTCATAGCTGCCACCGCTTTTTTAGCTCCGCCCCCATGACAGGCGGCTCGCGTCTTACTCTTCCCAGCGCCTAGACGCTCTGGCAATCTGGTGTAGTGTCTTTCCACCGTCATTCGCCGCCAGAGGGGTGCGACCCCTCATGCCCCGAATAGTGGGGTGGTGTTCGACCGGCGGCATATTGCACACAGAGAGGGTGGCGGCAGATGCACCGACGCCACCCACTCTGCGTGAAGGAGGAAAAGGGGATGGAAAGAGAATGGGAGCGCAGGGGCATACGCCCCCACGCTCCCATTCTCGCATAAATTCAGGTTGTGATTCCTCAAAAAGGAGGAATTATCAAATTCTTCTGTGAGACGATAAAGGTTTAACTACACACGGATAGTCCGTCCTTCCGAGCAAGTAATCTGTCGACACTTCGAAATAGTCAGCTATTGCCTCTAGTGCATCTGACCGAGGCTTTCTTTCTCCAAGTTCATATCTTCTGATTTGGTCAGACGATATCCCACATAAATCAGAGAGTTTATACCGGCTCAACCGGTTCCTTTCTCTTATTCGCCTCAGCCTCTCCGGGAACTCGTTCAAGTGCTATCCCTCCTCATGCTGTCCGCCCTCCCCGTCGTGGATGGAGCCCTCCGCAATATCCCTTGCCTTTACTGCGTCTGCAAGAGTACGATAAGCACCGATATATTTTTGCTTTCCATTTATGTAAGCATAGGCTTCAAATTTCCCATGTTTCGAGAAGCAAATATTCCGTTCTCCTGTTTTATTTGTTGCCCTCAACCTTCGCTTATTAGGGGCGCAGTTTTCTTTATGCGTAACAAACTGGCAGTTATTGGGCGTATAATTCCCGTCCACGTCAATTCTGTCTATCTCTAACCCTGCTTTATAACCATGCGCAATCGCCCAGTCGCAAAAAGATTTTGGATCGCTTCTCCATGTATCATCCATAGTAATCCCACGCGCCCCATACCATCTGTAACTTTTGGCGTTTGGGTTTTCACATCTTGTTACAATCTGCCCCCACAGGCGATATACATCTGTTCCTTTATACCCATGTGTCCGCATATAGCACCTCTCCATTATCCAGCCGCTTGGCTTTGAAAAGGATTTCTCTCATTGTTTTTCCTCCATCATCGTTAAAGCCTTCTGCAAGCAAGCCTGTATCTCTTCACTGATAGCAGCATTGCTCTTTGCGAATGTACTGTCTAAGTAGTTTTTGTCATGGTAAGCAAGAGTTTCTAGAGCTAACGCAACACGAATGTACTCTTCTGACGTTTTGCATACACACTCAGGGGATTTCATTGGGCACCTCCGATGATCTCGTCCAATGTGGCCCGCCTTATGCTCCTCAGCGTAGGAAACGTTTCATCAAGGTTATCAAGACTGCCCTTATAGTTGTCTTCGTCATCATACATGTAAAATGTCTGTCCCACTATATCAACGTATGCCAATGTTTTAACAACTGGATATAGCACTTTGATAGCCTTCGCCCTCTCCACCTCCTGCTCCGTCCAGCGGGGCTTGCGGGCGATGTTTTCTGGATGATTTATGAGATTGTTAAGACATTCCACAGTGGAGAATCCCCAGCAGTCATTTGATATTTCAATCTGGAATGTCCCATATTTATTGATACGAAATCGCCCTAACGTGTTTCCTCTAATTTCAAACTTTTCTTCTGGTTCAACCCCAAGCACCTCGCAAATTCTCGGCTTGTCCATGTTGGCCTCCTCCTTGATTTTCAGGTACTTTTCGATGGCTTCGTCTAGGTTGGCCTCCTTGTCACGTTCGATGCAAAACCGAATATATTCCTCGATAAACTTCATGTCATTTTCGGCACCCTTGATTTTTCCCTTCCAGCCACAGGAGGGGCAGTAGAAGATATCTCCGCGTCCTCCATTTCCGCAGTTTCTGCCGCAGTTAGGGCACTCTGCATCAGCAAACATCAGATTAGCCATGGTCGGCCTCCTTTCGCTCTCCAACGCTACAATAATCGTCCGGCATCATGTCACGCTCAAAATTGTCACAGTAGACGATGTTGTCTCCCGGTCTGGTGGCATATATACACTCCCGGCACCTGACCACAGGCACGGCGTCGATGGTGGGCAGGCTATCAAACATACGCTTCATGACGGCTCCAGTCACCCCATCACCACCAAAGCACTCTCGTGCATTATCCGCATCAACTAGTCTCATGCTCGGCCTCCCACTGTTTCTTCATGTCTTCGTATAACTCTTCCATCTTTCGATCCCACCCCTTGAGCTTCCACAGGACAAGCAGGCCAAGCGCCATCCACTCCACAGCAGCTATGATCGTCAGAATATCAGCCATCCTGCTCCCTCCGTAGTGCGGCCTCGGCCAGTTCGCGGAGGCGGTCAATGGGGCCGAGAGCACGATATTGCTCCAGCTCTTGCTTGTCCACTCTCAGACCAAATGCTTCACCTTTGAGCTGTTCGATTTCCCCCGGCTCCAAGCCAGTCTCCTCATAGGCTGCGAGGCGGTCAACGTGCGGCCCGTAATCTTCTCTTCCTTCGGCATCGATAGCTACAAACCATTTTCCACCACCATGCCCATTGTCACACCAGTATGTCAGTCTCTCCATGCTCACCCCTCCTCCGGCGGCCCGTCAAAGGCCGTCCAGTATTGGCCGTACAGCTCCAGGCTAAACGGCTTGATGTGCTTGCAGTACAGATATCCATCCCTGCACCCTTCTGCAATCTCCAGGCCGCCCCATTGGAGCTGGGCTATCCCTGCGCCCTCAATGTAGATTGCGGTCTCCTGGGTGATGGATTCTAGCTCTACGCGGGTATATTGGTGTCTCATGGCGATACCTCCGGCGGGCGGCGGTATACCTCCGCGCTCAGAATCGGCGCGCGGGTGTTCCATATCTGCCGTGCTTCTTCCAAGTCGTAGCCCGCCGCCATAAACCCACACAGGCATTCAATCATTACGCATGCCATTACAGCCCTGTGCTTTGTGTCTTCACCCCTGCAACCCGGGCATGGCAGTAGCACCCCCGCATCCGTCAGCCGCTTGGCCGCCTCTTTATTCCCAAGCAGGGCTAATTTGATATCATCCATGTATAATTCCCCTCTCTATGTCCGCTATGGCCTGGAAGATCGGGTAAAACTGTTGGGGGACTACGGCGTTTCCGTAACACTGCATCCACTGTTTGTACTGCGGATATCCCCCCATCCAATCGGGAATCCCATCATCCATTCCGCAAACTGGGGGTTGATGTACTGCCCAATACGTTCCGGGAAGATAATTCCAAGGCTGGCGCTCAGCGTTTGTCCGTGTTTTCCGCTGTGCTCCTGTGGTGTCTGCCTGCGGATCGGCTTGAAGTCCTGACTTGCCCTTGGAGATGCCAAGAATACAAACCCTGTATCTTTCATGGTGCGCTCCGACAGCACAAGCCGGAATACTGAACGTCCAGACTTCGTATCCTTCTTTTTCCAAATCGGTGCAAATGGACTCATGTATTGTAGATAAGATGCCATTAACATTTTCGCCAACAACATATCTCGGCCGCAATTCGTCAATAACTCGCAGGAACTCTGGCCATAAGTGCCGTTCATCATTTTCTGCAAGCCGTTTCCCGATAACGCTGTGTGGCTGGCAGGGGAATCCGCCCGAAATAACGTCAACTGTTCGTAGTCCTGTCTTTTCATAAAAACTTTCTCCCGTCAATGTACGAATATCCCGCCAGCGCGGCACGTCCGGCCAGTGTTTTTCCAGAACCTTTGTCGGGTAGTCCGCCCACTCGCACTGTCCGACGGTGGTAAATCCGGCCCACTCGGCGGCAAGGTCAAGTCCCCCGATGCCCGAGAAGAGGGAGAGATGCGCCAGTTTCGCCGCCTCGTGGTCGCCCAGCAGGGCGCGCGTCTTATCGTCCACCGTTCGGCACCTCCTTGATTGCTTTCCACCGCTCTTTACGGTTACACGTCCCGCCGACCGCATCACAAATGCTCTTGGACGCACAGCGTTCACACGGCCCGTTCCGCCTGAACTGCCGTATATACTCTGCGACCGTGCCCTTCTTGTATCCGGTAGCTGCCATAATTTGTATCAGGCTATAGCCATCCAGGGCCATCCGTTCTACTAGATCGTGGGATTTTGATTGCCGCAGCTTCTTTGTGTGGAGCAGGCAGCCAACTCTTTTCGGGTTGCAATCCGGTAACGGGCAGTTTTGGCAGATTGCCGCCTCTTCTGCATCCCGCTCCGTAATCCTGCGCTCCGCGACCGGCTCCATCGCGTCCAGACTGCGCCAGGGTGCCACCGCTCCGCTGATGCCGTAGGGGTCTGCGGTTATCAAAGCTCCATCACCTCCACCTGGATGCAACCGGCGTCATGAAACCCGGTGGTGATGGACTTCACATAGCGCGGGTTATCGTCTACGATGACCCAGCCCTTCATGGCGTCCTCCACGGCTTTTATGATGACCGCGTGATTGGAACAGTCTAGCCCATCGTCAAACAGGAACGTCAGGCTGACGGGGCGCTGGAACACGGCTCGGCGGACGTGGGCCCGCCGCATGGCGGCCAGGGTCAGCGCGTGAAGTTCGTCGGCGTCCTTCTTCCGCTGCGCCCAGTGCTTGCCGGAGTAGTAGGCGTTCAAGCCAAAGCGGCGGCAAAAGGCCGACTTGCCTTTTTTCGTGGGCGGGTATGGTATGTTAAATCTGATTGTTCCCATGTCCAAGCGCCTCCAGTGCCCGGTCCAGGGCTTTTACGATCTCGCCGTGATCATGGGCCAGGTCAGACCAGGTCTCCATAATGGCGCGATGCTTGTCTCTCAGGGCGGACAAAACATCCGCCGCCTTTTCGTCTGTCACTGATATCACCTCGCTGGTATAATCCGCCCCACCGCCCGGTAGAATGCCGCGTCGCACGTACCGGTGCTGGCGTGCCGGTTTTTCGCCAAAATAATTTGCATATAGTCGGGCTCCCACGGGTCGGGCCGCTCCTGGTTGTAATAGCTGTTGCAGTGTAAAAAGATTACGCCATCCGCATCCTGCTCCAGTGCCCCGGTATCCCGCAGGTCAGAGAGCTGGGGCCGCTTATCCTGCCGCTGTGCGTTCTCCCGGTTGATCTGCGCCAGGCAGAGCAGCGGTACTTTGAGCTTTCTCGCCAGCGCCTTGAGCTGCCCGGACACCTCGGTCATAGCCTCATAGCGGTTTTTAGCCCGCTCCTCTGTCCGGATCAGCCCGAAATAGTCCACCACCAGCAGCTTGAGCCCTTTAACCTTCCGGGCCATGTTGGCGATATCGTCCACGGTGGCGCGGGGCTTGCGGTTTGTGTAGACAGGTATCTGGGACACCTTCGAACTCCACTCCGCCGCACGGGCCCGCTCTTCGTCCCCAAGATTGCCCATCATGAGGGCGTCATAGGAAATCCCGGCGGCCCGCGCCAGCCGCTTGGCGGCCAACTGCTCCTCATCCATTTCCAGGGACACGAAGAGCACTGGCCCATTCTGTTGGGCTACCTGATCCGCCACAGCCAGCCCAAAAGTGGTCTTGCCCATGCCGGGCCGGGCGGCCAGAATGTAAAATCCGCTGTTCAGCAGACCGCCGCCCAGCAATCGGTCTAAGCTCCGGTAGCCCGTAGGGACGTAGCCGCCAGAACCGGCGTCCACCCGCTCCCGGTGCCGGTAATAGGCCAGCAGAGTGTCCCCGGAGGTAGCCAGCTCCCTTGCGGTGTCCTGGGCCTCAATGGCCTCCAGCTTCCGCTGAGCGGTGAAAATCAGCTCCCTAGGGGTGTCCTCCAGGGTAGACGCACGCTGCTCCAGCTCCTGACCGAGGGCAACCAGGCTCCGCCGCATGGACGCCCGCCGGGTCTCCTCCGCGTAAATCCCGGCGTTGGCCGCTGTGTTGGTGGCCTGCATCAGCTCCATCATGTAGGCGTCGCTGACTGCACCCCTGGCCTCCGCCCGGATGCTCACAGGGTCTACCGGCTCCTCACGCCGGTAAAGCTCAACCGCCGCCCGGAAAATCGACCGGTTCGCCTCCAGCACGAAATCCGCCTCTGTCAGGTGCTCCAGCACTTCTGGTAGACATGCATCGTCCAGCAGGATAGAGCCGCATACCGCGCTCTCCGCCTCCAGCGCGTCAATCGTCATAGACCACAACCTCCTGCCCATCCTCGTCCCGCTCCAGGTGGTAGGCCCGTGGGCGGTATGTCTCCGCAGTGGCTGGCTGCTCCGCCCTCCGGCGGGCCTCCCAGGTCCGCACGGCGGCTTTCCAGTCTACAATGGGCCGCCCTGCGCCGTATTTCCACCCCCGCGCTGCGTAGAAGTCCACAAAGGCCTCCGGGTCTATGCCGTTCCCCCGTTCCTGGCAATAGGCGCGGACTTCTTCCACCGTTGGGGGGGCTTTCTTTTTACCCCCTTTAGGGGGTTTTTCTTTGGGGGATGGGGAAATAGATACAGGGGGCATGGGGGGAGAAGGAAGCGGGGAAGGGGGTATGCTATCGCTTGCTAGATTTTGCTTTAATTTGCTGGACTTTGCTATGCCGCCTTTCCGCCCGTTCTCCGCACGTTTCCGCCCTGTCTCTGTATCCTTGTCCATCTGCGCTTTCAAAATTAGATAGATTGACTTCTCAGCACCACGGGGTTCAACCGTACCTCCGCCCCTACTGTATTCCAGAAGGGACATAAGCAACCGGCCACACTCCGCTTCTCCGAGGGCCAAAATGGCGTCGGCGCAGATTATAGGGATTTTAATGTATTCCATAGGGCGGAGGCCTCCTTAAAACGGGAGCTCACCGTCCTCGTCGGCATCTTCAAAAGGGCCGGACGTCCTCGCCTTCCAGGTCACGGACTTCTGGATTTCCTCCTGCATCCAGGTTGGAAGCTTTTTCAGTGTCTCTTCGGCGTCCTCTGCATCCATGTCAAACTGAATCGTCTCGTTTTCAAGGGGCGGAACCTCCATTCCCTTCATAGGCTTGGAAATACCGGCGATCTTCGCATAAGTACCGCCATTCTTGCCCTCCTGGTTGACCACGGTAAGTAAACAGGGGGCGTTGATTACATTCGCCAGATTGAACCCGGCCAGCTCCTCCTGGGTAAAGGGCTTACCGCGCCAGGCGTCCAAATCGTGGCGCAGGGTGGACTTCTCATGGAGGGAGGCGGTGTAGGGCTTGCTGAGCCAGCGGGGTTTGTCCTCACCGTCCACCTGCACGCGCTCCGTGGGTAGCTCAAAAATAAGCCGTACCTTTTCTTGATCCTTGTTGTTAAAGTCGTTGTGCTGGATGCCAAGATCGACCACGCCCACGCAGCGGGCCGGGTACGCTCCTGGCTCAATGGGGGCGCCGCCGCCGCCCTTGGTCTCCTTAACTGTCAAACTCATGTTGCTTGTCCTCCTTATCAAATGTAATCGGGCACTCGTTCCCCATCCCGTCAAACGGGCACGGCAGAAATTCGCCGGTGAGGGCGCATTGGTGGCGCTTGAGGCCCTCCCGGTATTGGATGTAGGGGCACCACTGGCAAACCGTCAGCCCATTGGGGAAATGGACGGCCACGGTGGCTGTGCCGGTGGTGTAGTAGCGCACGCAGGTCTCGCGGCTCATACGTACCGCTCCACTTCCAGCCCCATCTCCAACGCCACCTGCTCCGGGCAGTCTCGTAGGGCCTTGTTGACCGCGGCCCGGAAGCAGTCCGGGCAGAGCCACCGTCCCTCCCACTGAAACCGTGCCTCGCCGTGGTAGACCTCCTGGCGGCACTTCTCACACTCGGAGACGGGGTTGTCCTGCTGCCTGTCCGAGCATGGGTTCAAATTTAACATTGACTTTTCCTCCTTCCAGCCCTAAAATAAGGGCAGATGTTCTTTCTCTTGCCGCCCTCCGGTCTTGCACACCGGGGAGCGGCGCTTTTATTCGTAAATAACGGCTTCCGCCCGTGTAATAAAATGATGAATGCCAGTAGAGCACTCGTTCCAGCGGTCATCATCAAAATCAGACACTTCAACGGTTTCCCCTATGGTATAAACAAAGTCCGGATCATAATTGCTCTTTACCTGGCCGCCAGCAGGATTTCCGTTGATATCTGTGATACTCAATACCTTGGCCTTACTGGCGCGGCATTTTCGGCTAGTAGCGGAGGACCGGCGTGCATCTGCGGGGATTTCCAACTCCACAACAAGGCCACTTGCCTTTTTATAGCCGATATAAGACCCGGAATCTGGGCATTGCAGCGGGTAAAAACCTGTATGAATATCCCATATCATTTGATCCATAGATGCACCGCTCAGGTCGGCACCGCGCAGGTTGGCACAGCTCAGGTTGGCACCGCTCAGGTCGGCACCGCGCAGGTCGGCACCGCTCAGGTCGGCGCCGGGCAGGTCGGCATCGCTCAGGTTGGCACCGAACAGGTTGGCACCGCGCAGGTCGGCACAGCTCAGGTCGGCACCGCGCAGGTCGGCATCGCTCAGGTTGGCACCGAACAGGTTGGCACCGAACAGGTCGGCACCGCGCAGGTTGGCACCGAACAGGTTGGCACCGCGCAGGTCGGCACGGCTGCCGCCCTCTCCATTCAGCCAAAGGAGATGCTCGTCCAAAATCTTTTTTAAGTCCATTTTGCTCCCTCCTCAATGTGGGATTTCTATGACCGCCCACACATCGTCGATGCTCTCCGCGCCCTCCAGTCCGGTGATCTGGATGGTGAGCGGGCCGGTGGGCGTGGGGGCCGGAGTGGTGGTTGCTGCCGGGGTCTCAATGGCTGGCTGTTCCGGTTCCTGGTTCCAGACAATTTCGATCAGTGCAACCAGCGCCAACAAAAAGAACAGGTATACGGTAGTCACGATCAGTTGCTTTTTCATAGGCTCGCTGCCACCAGAATAGCCAGCACCAGCGCCGCTCCGGCAACCACCGCCAGTTGTACCCGCTGGGCCACCGCCTGCGCCTGCTGTACCCGGCGGCGGTAGGCCCGGTAGCTGTACGCCTTTGCGCGCCTGTCGCGCTCGGTTTGTGCTCCCATAATTTTCACTCTCTTTCATTAGTTGAAAAGCTCTGTCTTGAAATCGCTCATTTCGCTTTGAATGGTGCTCGCCACCGCCGTCCGTATCATGTGTACGATGGTTTCGTAGTCAAAGCACGGTACGCCCTCCCGCTTGTACTTAACCAGCCCGCCGGGGCTGATCTTGTATGTAAGCGCCTTGTCCTTGACCGCAATCCCGAAGGTTGCCCGGCCCTCTCTGAGCGCCAGCCTTACCGTCTGTTCCGGCCAGTCTAAATACCGGGCCGCAACGTCCACTGGAACATTGTCATACGCTAGTATCTCAGCGTCCGTTGGGATCGGCGGCCGCGCTCTGGTTCTTGGCCTCATCGTTTTCGCCTCCCTTCTCCCCGTGGAGCCGCTCATGCTCGTCCCAGGTCATCCCATAGTAAGCCCGGCATAGGTCGTCCATGACGCGGCGTGCATTGGTGAAGCGGTTCTCAATCTCCCGCTTCGTGCTGCTCTCGTTGAGCTGTCCATCTTTGGTCATAAAAAATCCTCCAATCTTGCCAGAGGCCGGAGGATGTGATATACTGTCTCCGATACCTCGTAGCTTCGGTACGTGGTGTCATGCCCTGGTCGGTGGTGGTGCACTGGCCGGGGCGCTTTTTGTTGTGCTCCATTAAATTTATGAAACAAGGAAATGCATTGCTATCCAAAAAATCGTTATTGCGGAAAGCACAGAAACCGTTGTCGCATTTATTTCCTCATCAAAGAGCCAGTAAATAAATATGTACCCAATTTCAAAACCAGCAAAAGCTAAAGCTATCCATTGGAACATCCACGGCCCCCACTTTCGTAATTGAGGTATTTGTTTCCAAAGATATCTATCGCATAGTTCTTAGCAATTTCATCTTGATTCTGCTGGCCTTGTAGTGTAAGTACGAGGTCAGCAATTTCTTTAGAATCAGCCTCAATGATGATCTTCACCCCACTTACCTCCTTCCCCGCCCCGTCAGGGGCGGGCTTCTTTTTCTCCATTGGTGTGCTCCTTGGCCTTCTCCGCCATAGCTGCTACGCCTTCTGCATACCCGATCAAATACTCTTTCTTTCCGTCGGGAAGAAGTTCACAAGCACGCGTCAGGCTTTCGGCAATATTGCGCTCTTTTTCGCTCATATTGTCACCCCTCTCATTCGTTTTCTGGATACATTCTACACCTATTTTTTCGTATTGTCAATACATTTTTTGAAATTATATTACTTTGTTTGTATTGACAATACAGAAAATGAATAGTATAATATCTAATGTAGCAAGGGGGTGATCATGTGAATGAACGAATTAAAGCTGTGCGTTTGGCACTGGGGATTTCGCAAGAAGAATTTGGTAAAAGGCTCGGAGTTACGCGGGGAGCAATTACGAATATAGAACTTAACAAGGTGGAGCCAAAGCCACTGTTTGTGGATCTTATTTGCCGAGAGTTCAACGTAAATGAGGACTGGTTAAAGAACGGGGCGGAACCAATGTTTTTGCAGAGGAGTCGGAACGAGGAGCTTTCCGCATTTTTCGGCGACCTGCTCAATGGTGAGCCAGACTTTAAGCACCGTCTAATTTCGGTTATGTCAAGATTATCCGTTGACCAATGGCAAATGTTGGCCGATATGGCGAATATGCTTGTAGAAGAAATGCAAAAAGAAAAGCCGTCCCCCGAATAAGGGGACGGCATGGTATCGGTGCTATTTAGAAATGTGCAGGACAAACTGGTAAACATTTTTTAATTTTTCCTCGTCCATTGCGGATATAAGCCTTTCGATCGACTCTAGCAATTTTTCTTTCGGCGTCATTCTGCACCATCCTCCCAGTTTTTGCCACTCCCAATCAGAACTATGTAATTTTTCTAATTTTGGCACATTTTGTAGCCTCTGTTTGCACTATACGCCCTGTTTACCTTATATTCTGTCAGGTTTTGTCGATGCTGGAAAATTTGTTTCTGTTGACTATTATTATAGAACATTAGTTCCATTTTTCAAGATGGGAATATCACCAAAAAAGAAGTGTAAATTTTCTGTGCGCGTTTGATCGCTTCCGATATAATGCACGGATTATCGGACTTTTGCATGAGCGTAAAAGAACCGCCAGAGTGCGGTAAAATAGAGAGGAGAATGGGATATGGAAAATGAAGCTATCAACGGGACTAACCCAGAAGTCGGCCAGACCACTCCACCCGAATCGCCCAAAAAGTTTTGTAAATATTGTGGCGAGCGCATCGACATTGACTGTGTTGTTTGCCCTAAGTGCGGAAAACAAATCGAGGCGCTCAGGCAAGACCCGTCTCAGGTAATTATCAATAACAATGGAAGCGATTACCCCTATAAAAGTAAAACCGTCGCTCTGCTCTTGTCTATTTTCGTTGGCGGTCTTGGGATACACCGTTTTTATGTCGGGAAACTCGGAACCGGAATTATCTGGTTGTTGACTGCTGGTTGTCTTGGAGTCGGCTGGATTATCGACATCATTATGATCGCCGTAGGCAGTTTCCGGGACAAGGCGGGCATGCCGTTGCAGTAAATAGAAAGGGTAGATATAGTATGCTGGATGAAAAAGATTTGCAGGCAATCGCACAGTTGATGGAGAAGCAGAAACAAGACATCATGTCTGAAACGAAGGGCTTGTTGGAACAGCAGAAACAGGACATCATGCACGATGTAAAGGTTTTATTGGACACGGAGGTCACAACCCGATTTAACCTTTTGGCCGAGGGACAGCAGGTCATTATGGACGCCATCACGCCAAAAAGTGAAATCGAGGAACTGCGAAACGAAGTATCCGTGCTTAAGCTGGCGATCCGCACCATGAATCAGGAAATCGCCGAACTGAAAAAAGCGCAATAAAAATACCGCCCCCGGTGCTGGAACACCAGGAGCGGCTCACATAGGGGTGATAAGGTTTGGCCGCCATTATCACCCCTTTATTTTACCAGAATAGGGGGAAAAGTCAATGAGAAGAGCGAATGGAACTGGAAGTATTGTAAATCTTGGGCCAAACCGCAGAAACCGATACGCCGTCAGGGTGTCGTATTTGGAGCGGCCCGGACTGTGGAAGCAAAAGTATCTATCCTACCACAGAACTGCCAAAGAAGCACAGGAGGCCCTTGACAAATATTTGGCATCTAATATCCCGGCAAAGTCACTCGCCGTTACCTGGGGAGACGTATACAATCAGTGGTCTGCCAAAAAGTATGCAAAGGCAGGAACTGCCTCTATCGCCAGCTATAAGGCTTCTTGGGCGCGCCTCTGTGTGCTAGAAAAAAAGGATATGTGCAAGGTTACGATTGACGACCTACAATCTATTATTGACCAAGACGAGGCAAACGGATTATCGAAATCTAGTATTAGCAATGACAAAATGCTTATGAAAGCACTTTTTAAGCACGCAACAGAGCGCGATATCGTGTATAAAGACTATTCCGCTTTTGTGGAACTTCCAGGAGTTGAAGCAAAGCACGAAAAGGGTGCTTTTGATGATATCACAATGCGTAAATTGGAGAACCTAGCGTCCTCTGGATTCCCTTGGGCTGATACCGTACTAATGCTATGTTATACTGGATTCCGGGTGTCCGAGTTTTTGGGGCTTACCAGATTCTCGTATCATTCGGAGGCGAATTATTTGCAAGGAGGTCTAAAAACCCAGGCCGGGAAAAATCGCATTGTCCCGGTGCATCCTAAAATCATGCCATATCTCGCCAAGTGGCTATCCAGGGACGGTAAAACTATTATCTGTGATGATGACGGGAATGCAATACCCGCATACAAATACCGACCGCTATTCTCTAAGGTTATGGAAGAATTAGGAGTGCCTGCTGCTACCCCTCATTGGTGCAGACATACCGCCGCGTCTCGGATGAGGATGGCCGGGGTGGACGAAGTCGCTATAAAGCGTATCTTAGGGCATTCCGATGGAGATGTTACCGAGCACTATACGCACGTAGATGTTTCGTTTTTGGCTAAAGAGATCCAGAAGATTTCCTAAGTATTTGTAGCTTTCTTCTTAAATATGTGCAAATAGAACAACGCACAAAAAGTTCGAAAAAGTTGTTTTTATTGTGCATTCTTCTTGCTATTCTAGTGTTTTTAGTTGTAAAATTAGATTTACTTTTAATGTGTTTGTAATTCATTAGAAAAAGAAACATAGTAATTGCAATGGTTACAGGATTTTTTGTAGCTAGTATGTAGCTAGTGCGTAACTTTCGGTGTAAATATGTGCAAATAGCAAACCGATGAAAAAGCTCAAAAATAGAGGGCGGAGGCTATTGCCCCCGCCCTTTGTTTAGCCCCTCACGATGTACTCGTAATAGCGGGCCAGCTTGTCCTCCGGTGCGTCCTTGTCGCACAAGAACGATTTTGCCATGTCGGCATAGAAATCAATCTTATCACCGACACCGTGTTTCTTGGCTACCTTAACGTAGTCACTATAGACCATGTTGAGGGCCGCCCAGAACTGGACAGGGTCGCACTCAATCCCACGCTGGGCCATGACCTGTTTGGCCTGCTCCAGCGTCCAGTGAGCGCCACGGGTGCCATCCTCGTTGTCCATATTCTTAGACCATTCATCGGCCATCTCCTTCGTGAAAGGGATATAGCCGGAAGCAGCCCCATAACCTGTCATGCGTTCTCCACCTTTTCTGTACGCCATCTCGTCCATGCGGTAGTCATGGTCAAACTCTCTCGGAGTTCTCATTTCTCCTTCTCCAGAGATAGCGAATCCGATTTTGTTCATTGGCCGATTCATCTCCCGTCGCTCTGTGTATGCGCCCCCATCCTCCCGATAGACCGGTGGGACGTAGGGGTAGCCGTAGTGAGACTGAGGGCCGTACATCCGGTCATCCCAGTAGCGGCTATCTACCCACATGCCACCATCGTTGCGTGGGGCAAAGCGCCCATCAGAGTAGCGACGATAGCCCCGATCCTCCGGCTCCATCATCTCAGAGCGCGGCGCATAGCGGCCATTGTCGTAATGCTCCCGGCCACGGCGGTCACGAAACTTATCATCGACATCGTAGTTGTCGTAGCTCCGTCCGTCGTTGTAGCGGCGATTGTTGCCACTGGACATGAGCATCATCCGAGTAGATCGTTTCATTTTGACCCCTCCTTACGCCGTAGGGGCGGGTGCAGCACCGCCGTCAATACTGGCAAGATTGTTACTGGGAGAGCAGCAGGGCTGCCCCAACATGCGGAACGAGCCGCCGGTGGGGGTAGTCACCACACAGACGGAGTAGCGGGTGCGAGTGCGGATGCCGCAGGCAGTCACCTGAGCGCAGTTACGCTTGGTAAGGGGATATAGCTCTGTCCCCGTACCAATAGTAATGTACACAGGTGCATTGATGGTAGTTGTGGCCGGGATGGACTGAGCTACCACAATACAATACTTTCCGCCGTTGTTGTAGGCGCCGGCAGGCAGATTGATTTCAAGATTCCCTCCAGTAGAGGTGACCGCCTGGCTTAGCACCAGGTTGTCGCACAGTCGGCAAACAGGCTTACAAGACATAAAATACCTCCAAAAATCAGGGGCGGCAGACACTTAGCCCGCCGCCCCGAAATAGTCACGGCAAAGCCGGAAGATCAACTTACGAGGATTCCTCGTAAGTTTAGCAGCCACAACCACAGCCGTTGCTGTAGGCCCCGCAATAGGGATAGGGGGCGGGCACCTGGTAAGCGGGCACGGGCATGGGGTTGATGCGCCGAATCAGCTCAGAGGTCTGAGCGTCAGACATGGCAGCAAGATAAGAGTTCTGTGCGGTCTGGCTGGCCTGGAACTTCAACGCCTGATTCTCAGACTGGAGGGAGGCGATCTTATCCTGAGTCAAGAAATTCAGGATTTCACGAGTACCAGCGTTCTGGCTGTCAATAATATCTCGTGTGCTATTCTGGATGGTATTCTGGATGGCGCAGGTGTTGGTAGCCATGTTGTAATTCACGCCGTCGATGGCGCGCTGGGTCTGGCAGCAGCAATCCTGAGCCTGAGCGGCCATGTTGCACATCTGAGACTGGACGCCGTTGAAGCCCTGGAGAAGTGCCACATTGGTGTTGTTGAAGCCGCTGGTGATGCTGTTGTTCAGGGCATAGGTGCTGTCGCAGATGCCCTGCTGGATAGCGGAGATACCGCGCTCAACGCCATTGAACGCAATGGCCTCGTTCACATCGGCACGGGTGGCTAGGCCCTGGAGGCCGGGATCGGTGCTGGCACCGCCACCGCCGAAACCACCGAAGCCGCCGCGGCCCCAGCCAAAAATCATGGCGAAGATGATGATAGCCCACCAGCCATCGCCACCCCAAAAGCCGCCATTGTTACAGTTGCCGCCGTTGGAGTCGGAGCCAAGAGCATAGCCAGTCGCAAAATCGTTATCCATTGTATATACTCCTTTGTCAGTTATTACATCGGGGCCGTACGCTCCCCGGATGTTTCCAAAGAGCGGTTTTTTGTCAAGACACCGAAAAACTGAAAAGAAGTGCTCTATTTTATTTCATGGGTATACCTAGTTGTCGTGCAATTTCCTCAACGGAGGTTCCCCTCTGTTTTGCCATGTTTTCCGCAGTCTGGCGAAGCTGCTGCGGGTTTTTCCCTTGAATGAGCCGCATAGCTTGAGCTGCCTGCGGATTCTGTCCAGCCATCTGCTGGAGCATTTGCATGGGATCCCCGCCGTTCCGCGCCATCTGGAGCATGGCCGTCATGGGATTATTCATCGGAGGCATCATTCTTTTTCCCTGCCTTTCCACCAGAAGCGGGCTTTTTCAGCCGTTCTATCTCGTCCTTCAAATTGTTGATGGTGTCCTTCATGTCCATAAATTCATCCAGCGGTGCGAAAGCAGGGGCCGGATTCTCCGTCTGTTGTTCTTTTGCCTGCTGTTGACCGTGGAACTCAAACACATCAGCAGCTCCGGTATTGGTATTAAAGCGTTTCATATAGACCACATTATGAGCGAGGTCGGGGAAAAACATAGGGGCTCCCATGAAGTCAACCGGAACCCCCAGCGCTTCTTCTCTGGAGGCCACAGGACGGCAGAAAAAAGCGGGCTGTGTGTTTACATTCCCTTGCGCCTGAATGGTCTGTGATGGTTGCTGAGTAGGTTGCTGGGGCTGATATACTTGTGGAGCCGGAGCAAACGGGGTAACAGGATTGTAGGCCCCATAAGCCGGGTATGTGTAATTAGGAAACGCCATACTGACGCGCCTCCCTCCCCGCCTCCAATGCGGTTACGTAATCCTCTAGGCCCTCGTCATCTCCCTGTGCCATGTACCACATCGCTGTTTCAGCGGCACAATCACGGGACATGCCAGCGGCTACCATCCTCTCGATTAGAGTCATATCCAACACGTCCTTGTCCATAAAATAAGGAGTCCGTGAGGAGGGCGGCGACGTGTACCAACCCTGTATCCTCACGTCCTCCTATTGATATTGTCGCATAAAAAAACTTCCGCCGGGGGACATTCCAGCGGAAGTTTGGGGGCGTTATGTACCTTTTTGGAGGAATCCCAGCTTGTTTGCCGTGAACTCCACCTTTTCAAAGATGAAGGGCAGGTGCCGGTGGAGCGTTTTCCGGTCTATCCCGCAGCAATCGGCCGTGTCAACCTGCGCTTTCCGTTCCAGCAGATAGAGCTCCGCAATCTGCGTGTCGTCTCTCCCCAGATTGGCCTCGTGGATGGAGCGCTTCATTTCTGAGGTAGTCAACTCCTCTAATCTTCCAGGAAATCGAATCAGCGCTTTTGACACGTCCTGCACCTCATTCTTCCGGCGGCTCTGTGGGCAGCTTCTTCATGGCCTCCACCAGCTTTGCCGCCATCCCATTCCCACCCAACTCCTTGTAGGCATTGTACATGTCCAGCACGTTCTCCATCCCATAAATCGGGATATAACGTTGTTCGGAGTAGTGGTTGTACTCGGCAATGATTTCGCGCCTTAGCAGGGCCTGTACCCCATTCATAAGGGCATCGCTCTTCTGGTTGTCAGATTTGATGCGCTTCCGCTCTCGGGCGGCGACGGCCTCGATAATCGCCACCAAGACCACAGCCGCGCCGGAAATCAGTGGGCCAACCCACTCCATGGGCATCAGCCCTCCTTAGTCATCTGCTTATAAACCTGATTGATACCAGTGGCCGCAAGGCCGCTCACAATGCCAACAGCGGCGGCTGTTAGGTAATCACTGGCCGGGAACTCAGGCATGATGAACATGCCGAGGATGCCAAGCACCGCGCCAAACGCACCGCAAATGATGGGAATCCACTTATTGTCCAGTCCGGTAGCTTTGACCACCTGCCCGACGAGGAAGCAGATCACAGTGATGACTGCTACTCCGGTAATACCCAAAGAAGAAATGTCCATGATATGTACCTCCATCAAATCAGATTCAGCCGATCCAACACGACGGCCAGCTCCTGCCGGGTCATATTGTCGCGGGGCCGGGTGCCGTCCAGTACGCCCTTGTCCTTGGCCTTCTGCCACGCCTCAGCGGCCCAAACGTCCGGGGTATCCTCCGCGCTGTCCGCTCCCGTTTCGCCCTGCCAGGCCACGCCCAGCCAGTCACAGATTCCCTTTGCGGTGGCCTCGGCCAGTTTGTCCCGGTACTTGCTATCCTTGAGATACTCCGTGTCCATCTTGTTGGTATGGAAGCCGTACTCAATGAGCGCGGCGGGGGCGTCCGTCTTGGCGAGCACGGTATACATCTCGTGCTTGATCGGTTCGCTCCGCAGGGCCACCCCGGCAACATGGAAGGCGTTGACCAGTTTGGAGGCCAGCACATTGCGCTTCGCCGTCATGGGCCCGGCGCTGGTGTAGATTTCAAGCCCAGATCCGCTCGACCATCCTTTCCCATGTCCAGCATTGGTGTGGATGCTCACAAAGCAGTCCGGCTTTGCTTTGTTGCTGATGTTGGCCCGCTCCGTGAGGCTGGGGTAGTTGTCCGCTGTCTTGGTGAGCACCACGCCCACCCCCTGGGCCTCCAGCAACGGCTTGATGCGTTGGGCCATATCCCAGGTAAACTCCCACTCCTTGTATGTACCGTCCGGGGATCCGTTGACGTTGCCCGGCCCGTGTCCGGGGTCGAGGCATACAGTATGCTTGCTCATAGGCTTGTCCTCCTCTTCCGGCGGCGTCTCAGCGCCGTCCTGCTTGAGATATACACAAATCCAGTTGTGCACCTTGCGGCTGGCGGTGATGCGCTCCCCGCCGAAATCGCACTGGCTGGAGCCGCCCCCGTCCAGCATAACGGCAGAGGCCCAGCCCAGCCCGGCCAACTCGTCCCGCAGAGTTTCCGGCGTGGCTGCGTCTCCGGTCCCATCGCCAGAGCAGTAGAGGGCCAGACTGCCACCACGCAGGCCGATAGCACTGCGCCCCCGCTTGCCTCCCTGGGCCGAGCCATAGGAGGGCTTATCCACCGGCTTGCCGGAGGCAATTAGGGCGGTCACCGCGATAAAGTTATCCGCTCCCTCGTGCTCGGAGGTCATGCGGATGTCAGGCCCCTTGTCCCAGGCGTAGCCCATCGGCCGCCAGGGCGTGCCGGAGAGCATCGCCCCGCCCACCTTAAGCAGCGGGCAGGGGGTGCCGTCTAGGTTCCACATGCCGCCATTGAGCACGTAATGAGCCTTTGTTTCAGCCTTGACCTGAGAGAGCGTCTTGCGGCAGTTGGTGACTCTCAGCTCAATCCGCTCCACGGACGAGAGCGGGACATATGTAATGAGCTTACTCATGGTCGCCTACACCCCCCCCTCTAGTAAAACATCTTCGTCTGGCATTATAAAATAGAGGTCTGTCACTGTCGGTGGAACTCTGGTCAGTGCTGCCGGAGACCTTCCGTTCGCAGTCGGTATTCCAATCCCGGTTTCAGCTCCATAAACGGCCCATCCGACATCGGAGGAAATCCCGAAATAAATGTATTCACCCGGTTGCGCTTCAAGGTCATAGGTTCCCCCTTTGTAAAGCGTTTGTCCATCAATGGTGATGCTATAGACCCCATCGGTTACAGTCACACCTACTGTGTGTGTGGATGCAACCGGAATCTCCCCCACCATCTCCGCCATTCTGCGAAATGTGGTGCCTTCTGGTACCTCCACGCCCTTGGCCGTGAGGTTGGCCTTTAGGGTGTCCTTTGTAGCGCTGAGATAGGCCAGCTTGTCCGCGGTCGTACCCATCAGACTACCTCCCCGTTGATTGCATCCAGCGCGGTGTTGATGTCACCCACCAAGCCATCCACGTACTGCTTGTTGGCGGCGTCGTTTGGACTTCCCGGCAATGACAAGTTTTTGATCTGGCCGTTATGGAAAATAAGCGACTTCTGATCATTGGAGTTCTGACCGAAAATGATCGTATCTGCGAGAACTCTAAGTCCCCACGTGGAATCAAATACAACCTGTGCTCCGTTTTCACTCCCAATATATAAGGCACTCCCACTAGAACTATCTACCCCTAATATAAGGTTGCCAGTTACTACGCCGCCAGCCAGCGGCAGGAATGGAGCACTTTGCATACCAGCCAGAGCGGTGTTAAACTCCTCTTCGGTTCCGGTATATCCTTTCTCTTTTGCCGCCTGATAGGCGGACTTTCCAGGTGCACCATCCTTGCCGTCTGCCCCTGGAGCTCCGTCCTTGCCAGGCAGGCCCACCCCGGCAACTTTTTTGCCGTTTACAACGATAGCCATGTGCTACACCTCCACCCATTGCCACATGCCGGGACTGTCGGGCGGCCACGTACAGGGAATCATGTCCCCACCCTCGGCAACCTTGTAGACCTTGCCGTTGTAGCTGTAGTGCTTGCCCGCGTGGCAGTCCATGCCGTACACCCACGGGATGGGGTCGTCCGCTGTGCCAGCGTGCTCGCGGTCAATAGGCCGGTAGATGGCGAGCATGCCGTCGTCGTGCGGGGGCATCTCCTCTTGAGGAGTTACCGCCTGCACCACCCGGTAGAGCTGGCCGCCGTCGTTGAGGATACGGCCCGCAGGCAGTTCCTCGCCGTCTGCCAGTACCACCGCCCAGGTGGGAAACAGATCGGGCATGTCCAGGGCGTAGGTGTCGGGGATAGCCGTGCTGGTGGCCGCATAGGCCCTCATAGCGGCGGCGTATTGCGGAGTTAGTTCAGGCTCCGGCGGTCTATTGTCCGGGGCGGCCTGTCCTGTTTCGGGGTTGTAGCGCCACCCCTGCTCTACATCGTCCTGTACCTCTACACAGCGTCGTGCAAATGCCTCGCTATACCACTTCTCCGGTGGAAGTGCGTATTCCGGGATGATTTCGCGGACAGTGTTATCCTCATTTAAATAGACTGTTTTCATCAAGAAATACCTCTTGCGTAAATCGCCACATATCCATCGCCGCCTTTGCCACCTATGCCGCTGGGCTTATACTCGCTGGAACGAAAAGTCCATCCCGCTCCACCACCTCCTCCGCCACCACCGCGGGTACCGTTTTTACCCATTATTGCATTGCTCTGGCCGGTAGCTCCAGCGCCACCATTACCGGCTCCACCGTCACCGCCATTTCCGCCGGGAGTTGGCGGATCATTAAGACTAGGATTGCCCCCTCCGCCACCTCCGCCACCGAAAGGTTTAAACCCAACAATAGAAATAATAGGCCCAGCATTGCCATCGCCATCGCCATTGTTATTATGGCTACCACCACTACCACCTATCATGAGCCAACCAGGAACAATCTCATTGGGGGCGTAGCCACCACCCATGCCACCAAGATTGGCTATTCCACCACTGCCACCAGGTACGGTAATACCAAAAGCGCTACTGCTCCCACCAGCGGAGCCATTATTAGTGACGGACGGTCCCAAAGAAGAGACTGCACCAGCTCCACCAGTTCCAACAACAATATTATTGTTTTGAATTGTACTGCTATCCAAAACATGGAAACACGCTACGGCCCCACCCCCGCCGCCACCTCCACCGCGCTCTCCACTCGAACCTCCGCCTCCTCCAGCACCAACCACAACCACAAAAACATCTGTATATTTGCGGTCGAACGTATGGGTGTAGCTCCCTGGTGATGTGTATTCCTTTATCAGACTATATCCGATTGAGCCAAGCGCCTGTTCAACACTCGTGTCCACATACTGCTTGTTGGCGGCATCTGCGGAATCAGAAGGAGCGGCCAGATTGGCTATCTTGTGCCCGGTCATATCCGTGTTTGCTTTAAGTGCAACACCGCTCTCAGAGGTCTGTAGCACCTGCGTCGTGTTGTTGACCAGATTGATGCCGGAAGTGCCGACTGTGATCGCTGCCGCTCCCTCAGCCAGGGGGGCCTCAATCCGGATATTCCCGTTTGGCATCATCTTGATTTGAGCGGCAGAGCCCCCGTGCTTGATGGCCTTGTCCGCCGGGATGGTGATATCTCCCTGCATCGTCCCGCCAGTCAAAGGCAGATACTCGCCTCCGCCCTTTTGGGCCAGCTCGTCGATCGCCTCTTGCACATTGGTGGCCTCCAGGCCGCTGCCCGTGTTGCTGTAGCCCACATATTCGGCGGAGAGGTCGCCGCCCTCTCCGTCTTCTGTCACCTCAATGGTGTACGGCCCTTCGCCCAGGCTCTCCCCCATCTGCATCGTGCCGCCGCCGGGTATTGAGAGCCAGGGCGCAGCCGTGGCGATAGCGGCTAACTGGGCGGCGTACTGCTCCAGTGTGGTGCCCGACGGCGGTTCTACTCCCATAGCCTGTAGTGACGCTGCGATACTTGCCTTAGCGGCGGACAGCCGGTCGATTTCGCCCTGAATACTCATACCACGCCTCCAATCAGATTGCCGCAAGGGCCTCCTCAATGTCGCCCGTCAGGCTCACCGAGCCCCCAGTGGTGTAACCAGCAGGGACGGCAAAGGAGGTTGTGGTCAAGCCGTCAATCTCCCCGGAGACCGCCCCATTGTTTGCCATTGAGCCAGTGACCTTCGCGCCTTTTGCGTAAGCGGTCTTGCCATTAAGGATATCCCCGGCAACCGCTGTGCCGTCAGAGGTGTCCACATAAGCCTCCGGGATGGCCGCTACCTCAACGGACGTGAGCACCTTCCCGTCCGTAGGCTCTACCGTTTGGACAGACTTGTTGGGCGTAACACTCTTCGTCTCCGGGGTGATCTGCACCTTTCCTGTCCCGCTGTGATACCCCTTCGGGATGGTGTAAGACAGTTTTTCCGGGGTCAGTGTTTCAGTCGCCGCCCCATTGTTTGGCATGGTACCTGTGGTGGTCTTGCCTGCCTTGTCCACAAACACCTTGCCAGTCAATACGTCAGCGGCGGTAGCCGTAACGGCGGATACGTCCTGGTAGTTCCCGGGGATGGCGGCTACTGTCACATCGGACAGGCCATAATAGCCGGGGTCGGGCGTCACATTCTGCTGGGACTTGGTTGGCGTGACAGTCTTGCTCTGGAGGTTATAGTTTCCGCCACCGGACACCCCTGACACCGTGCCACTGCCGTTGTGGTAGCCTTTGGGGATGGTATATGTATCGCCCTCTTGGACAGTAGCAGATACCGCTCCTCTGTTCTCAATTCCATCAATTTCCGTTGCCAGCTTGGTCAGATCGTCCGTGCTTGTGCCGATGCCCAGTTCAACGGCCTTTGACCTGATAGTGTTCCGCGCTGTTTGGATTCTGCTGATTTCAGTTGCTACACTCATACTTTCCCACCTTTCAAATTGTCCCTAACAGGATTTCGATATTGCCTACCGTCTCCTGCACCGCGGCTGCGGTAATGGGGAGCGTATTATCACCCTCGTCAAAGCCGCTTACTGTGTCCACAGATAACGTCCTTGTGTCTCTGTCCAGCTTTAGCCCGTGCCCGATGTTGTAGGATGTACCTCCTCCACCCTCCGGTAAAGGGATATCCGACGCCTCGTACTGGCCGCTATCCGGGTTCCAAATCTCCCAAAACCCATCCAGGCCGGGCCTCGGGGGATGCTGGTTTAGGTCTGTAATGCGCTCCTCCATCTGCTCAAATTCGGAGGGCAGGGGAGGTGGGAAAGCGTCTACGGCGTTAATGGAGTCATGAACCGTTGCGTAGAATATATTACTGTGCCGCACCTGCTCCCCGAGGGTGCCTCTGACTTGCATTAAATACTGGCCGTCATCAGCCAGCACGGAGGCCGTCAGCAAGGCGGAGTACACTTGCCCGACGCGCTGGAGCTGGATAATATTCTTCTGACCGCTCTTCTCCACATCCACCTTTAAGTCCCACTCGTCTGTGAGGTCGGTGGAGATTTCGAGGGCTACAACCTCATTGTCGCCCTCAAACCCGAGGCAAAATTTAGGCGGGGTACAGATATACCAATCCGTCATGATGAGCATTATGTTTCGCCCCCGTTCATCAACCGTTCTGTCACTTTGCCGTCCTCCAGCTTGTACCGGGGGATGCCGTCCTCGGTGTAGATGGGCCGCGGGAAGTAGTGACCTTGAGCGTGGTGGTATTTGTCTCCGTAACCTCGGTCAATCTCCGTGCCCCAATCCCCGCTCACAAAGGCGGAGGAATTGACGGCGGTGATGCGGTTATGTCTATCGGTTTGGGCATAAACAATATAGTTTAGGTCAGGTGTCATTTCGGCCATAATGTACTCCCTTATAGTTCCGCGGAATTATAATATAGGGTTTGTGCGTTGATTTGGAGTTGACCTTGCGTCGGGTCAATGCGCATTGTCGGGCGGCAATCCACTGCTTTAGCTGGTCGTTTATCGGCCGCACTGTAAAGTTGAAAATACCTCTGGCATTTCGCTAGCTCCTCGGCATAATCCGGCGTCTCGAAGAGCTGCCAGTTGCCTTCCTCGTTTTGGTAGGCTAGAGTTTGGCCGGAGCCAAGTTCTAGCTTGCCTGCAATCAAATTCTTTTCAGTATCCGTTAAGATTGAAAATTGAACGTTTCCACCGGCCAAACCAAGCACTGCAATAGTAATGCCGTTTCCCTGATAAGCATTGATACCTATATTTTCGCTAGTCGCCACAGGGATTGTAACAGTACCGCTAAACAATCCATCCGTTGCTAATATCGAGGCGGTGACAACTTCACCCTGATCAACATTTTGCGTGATCTGGAATAGATCACCTACATTGTTGAGTGTCAGATAATCATGGGCAAGCGTAATTACAGATCCAGGTTTGCCGCATTTCCAGCAATCAAAAATAGACCCATATGACGTACTATAGCTCGTCTTCCCCCTCTGGTTAACGGGAAACGACCCGCCGCCCTGCTGGGAGCCTCCGCCCACGAAGTACCAGTTATCCAGCAGGTTCCGGCGGGTGCTGGAGCCCAACAAGGCATCGATCTCCTCACCGCTGTATTTGCTGGTGTAGTATTCGGTTGGTTCTTCTGCCGCTTCTCTGGCTGATAATTTCCGCTCAAGTGCCGCTACACGCTCCTCCAGAGTCAGTTCCATTTTCTCACCTCACACAATTAGCCGACGGCCAAGCTTGTCCAGAACAACGAGGCCATTTCTGTCTTTCACGGGGCCAGATACCTTTTTTTTAGGTGCGCCATAGTAAACAATTACACATCCATCCGCTCCGTCTCCGCCAGCTCCTCCTTTACCACCATGTCCACCAGAAGAACCATCCGCGGTTGTGTATTTGGTGTATGTTTCCCAAAGCTGAATACGAGACCCACCGCCGCCGCCGCCACCGCCGCCGCCATTTCCTCCGTCTCCTCCGCATCCGTATAGCGTAGCTATAGACTTTGAATCGCCTGATGCTCCGTTTCCTCCAGATCCGTAAGAAGATGGATTTTGGTCGTTTATCCCTCCTTGCCCTCCAGGAGAATTATAAGAAGAGCCACCGCCACCACCGCCGCCGTATCCTTTTTGCCATGCAATTCCATAGTTTGGACTTTTGTTTGTCTTATAACGATATCCAGGAACGTCTTTAGGGTTTTCTGTGTAATTATTCCCAACAAGTTCTTCTATACGATACTGTGAACTTCCAGACCCAACAAGTGTACAAAAATAATTAGGGCTTGTACCTGTTGCCTTTATGGTAGCAGATTTAAAGTCGCTTAGCCTCCACTCTCCAGTTTTTGTGTCAAAAGACGACTTTGTATATCCAGAAATTGTTTCTCCGATTGTAAAGCTTGCGGATGAAGATCCCCCATCAACTTCACGCCAACTGTGCGGTGTAGAGCCTCCACTATAACTTCCGGCTTTGCCCCCAGCGCCACCAGGTATATCTCCTGAATTTTCTCCACTGTCACCTTTCAATAGTTCATAGGCAGTTGATTCCCCTCCGTTTCCTCCATTGGCTCCATCGGCTCCGATGTCTCCTGTTTTTGCATAAGTTTCTTTTGTTATGATGTCTGTGTATCCGGCACCTGTCGAATCTCCATCACCACTTGAATAAACCATCCCACCTATCGAAATAGTTGTTTCTGTCCCGATAGATCCTTCTGCCCCATTAGCTATCCCTCCAGTTCCTCCAGCCCCACACTGGAATTGAAGGGTCCTATCATCTCCGATTTCAAGATCTACTGTAAGAAATTTGCCCCCTCCTCCTCCGTGCCCCCCATTTCCACCAGATCCACCTTTCCCAAAAACTCCAATGCCAGTTCCGCCATTCGAAGCACTAGCAGATGCACCATCATCACCAGGTTCTCCGTCCATTCCGGCTTGACCTCCGTTACCAGCTCCGATTACGACAACACGCACATTTACTGCCTGATCAGGTATTTGCCATGTACCGCTACCGGACAAAACAATTCGATTTTCTAATATCTCAACGTCCTCCGTCTGCGGTGGCTTATATCCAACAAGCATTTTTGAAGTTGACTTTAATGTATTTGAAATGTTAATATCTTCTATTTCAATGCAGGCCGTAACTGGTTCTTTGTTATATGGGTCCCACGTCAACACACGGTTTCCTGTTGATTCCCCTTTATAGACAACTGGTGCTTGGATAGATTGAGCATGCTTATAGTAATTTTTCATTCGGTCTGCGACAGCCGCAGAGTTTATGAGCGATACCAACGTAGCATTTTCAACCTTCTTTACATTCGGCTCTTTGGCTGAAACAATATCACGTATGATTTGGCTTTTGTTGTGTGTATACTTTGTTCCAGTAAGCCTTCCGGAACCTGAAGATAGTTTTGCGTAGTTGGCTCCACTCTCTAAAATAGTAAAGCCAGATGCGGATAGATTAAAAACAGGCTCTTCAAATGTGATAATACTGCCTGCTTCTGTGGCCCCTTCAAAAAGTGTAGATGACTCACCAGATTTTATATATTGGTGTTCTGTAACAATTACTTGGGTTACTTTGGCCGCGTTAGTGACGCTCGGGCCCTGATACATTCGGTCTAAACCAAGGTTCCCGCTAATTCCATCCCAAAGGGCCGCAATCCGAAGAACTCCATTTAGATCAGTTCGAATAGTTGCGCCAATTGCAAATAGAACCTGTGACAAGTTATCCCTTGCCGTAGCGATAGGTAACCAACCATACAATTTTATGTCTGCTAAATTTGTTTTTATCTCGTATGGTATTGTGCCGCATATGGAAGCAAGAAGTTCGGATGCAGTCTCTCCAGAGTAGATTCCTCCATAATGCTGATTTTCAGATAAAAGCCCAATTGCGCTTGTTGCAGATATCTTATATGTATTAGGGCCATTCCGGTCAATGGATTTCACATAAAACACACCGGTCTGAACGCCATCATAAAAATAAACAATTGGAGCGTTTCTCTCAAACTCTGTAATTGTTCTGTCCTCAGTCTCAATTACGACTGATAAGGTATTGGCTTCCAGAGAGGAAGATAGAAGAGATGTTGCAATATGAAGATTTCCGCTTTTAATTTTGTTGCCCTCAAAAACTCTGTCGCCATACACAATTTTGTTTTTGTTTGCCATCGCCTATCCTCACTTTTTACGGCTTGACCTGTGCGTCTATCGGGACAAAGCTTACCTCTATTTCTCCCCAATAATTTACGCTACCTTCTACCTTCTCCATGTCTTGAGATGCGCTAGTATAATACGCCTCGTAGGAGATGGTTGTCTGTCCGTCCGCTGCCTCCAACATAACGCTATCATCGACTGAGTGTTGGTACAGATAGTCCCAAAAGGTATCCAACCCTTCGTAATTGTCTCCTCTGCGAAACACTGTAATCTTATGACCAAGATAGGTTCCAATAACATCACGTATCATTCGACCGGAAAGCACTCGGCCAGCATTATCTCCATCTAGCACATTGAAACTTCGATTATAAGTCGAAATTGCAACATCTGCATCAAACTCAATGCCGTTCAATTTGATATAGCTCATTTAACCCTCCACCAAATTTACGCCGATACGCTGAACTTCGCTCTGAGTTGCTTGATAAGATACGCGACCAAGCACCTGCTTGTCGATTTCCAAGATAGCTATATTGGAGCCGCCACCACCATATCGCTGCATCCCACGGGCAACAGCGGCTTCAATCTCAGATGTTGGAGCCTCTATATTTGTCCCGCTCTTTTGATCTCCCAGTACGGCGAGGAACTCTCTGTTAGGCGGTATGACCGCGCCTTTTGCAAGGGCAGGAACGTCATCAATTGAAAGCCTTGGTACTGACATTCGGCCTGAGCCGGATCTGGCTGAAAAGGAACCGCTACTTGTTTTTCCGCTACTGTTTAATGCTTTGAGCGCAACGCCACCGCCTAAAAGGGCTATTCCAGCCAGCAAGAAAAACGGATTAAGCGTCATTGCTCCGATTGCCACTAATGCAATACCAGCGAGCAGGAGCGCCGTAGATACCCACTGAGATACCTGATCAAGCTGCAACACTTCAACCCAACTTTTCATTTCAGTGCTATTGGATGCAGCTAATGCCGTACCAGCAATAAACAACCCAATTCCAGCAACTAGCAAGGCAATGCCGATCCCCTGCATACCTGGAACCAGAATCAAAACGAGGCCAATTATTGCAATGTACGGCGATATCTCTACCATTGCCGCGGACAGTGCAGAAACGATAGTATCAATTAGCGATTCGCCGCCATCCATTTCCATCTTGCTAAATGCAAAGATCGCAATACCAAGAACAATTAAACCGATTCCTAGGGCAATTTGACCTGCAACCAAGAGCACTATGCCAATTATGGCAATCCATGGGCCAATAACTTCTGCGGCCTCTTGCAATCTCGTTAGGATATTTTGTATAAAATCCCCCTCATCGCCTGCGGCTTTACCCACGGCCCAAATCGCCGCACCTGCAATAATGAAGGAAATACCCATTAAGATATTCCCCATGATTACAAGGAGAACACCAAGAACCGCGATCAGGGGGCCAACTACTACAGCCGCCTCCGAAAGTCTTGTTAAAATATTTTGGATAAAGTCTCCTTCGTCTCCAGATGCCGCCCCCGTAGCCCAAATTGCTGCGCCCATAATGATTAACGAAATGCCAATAAGAATATGTCCCGTAATAACCAAAAGAACGCCAATCACGGCAACCAGAGGCCCGATAATAGAAAGGGCCTCACCAAGCCCTCCTTGTAATAACGCCTTTATAGCTTCTGGATTCGATGTAACAGCATCCACAATAGCAAGCGCACCAGCTACCATCAAGGCGAGTCCGACCGGGATACTTGCTCCTGTAAATACAAGAATTGCACCAATTGCAAGGAGGGCAGCACCAGTAAGTAGCTCAAGGATGGCCGAAAGGGCATCCTGAATACTGGTTTTTACAATAGAGAAATCTGGCTCGATTGATTGGTCCTGTTGTGCCTGATTTTCGCTTTTATTGCTGCTCCCTGAAAGCTGGTTGATTTCATCAAAAGAAGCGAGCGATTTCCCGGCCTCCTCAGCCGCCTCACCCGTTTTTTCAAGTGCTTCTGTTTCCTCATACAGATTTTCAGCGGAGTCCGCAGCTTTCTCTGCTGTTGTACCAAAAAGCGCAGCAGTAATCCGGGCGGCCATTGAAATTATACGGGCCAACATATCGACAAAACTTGTAAATGCTGGTATAATGACCTCAATCATTGGTTGGGCGAGTGTCAGGAGAGCCCCTTTTAGGCGTGCAATAGATGCTCTAGCCTCGTCATTTGTTTTGATGACTTTCCCCATCCATTCACGGAACTTCGCAAGACCTTGTGTAATGACCGTGAATACAAGCGCACTTCTGATAACTTCACGCATGCGAGAGGAAAATTTGCTTGCGCTCTTTTGCGCTCTATCTACTGATTTTGCCATTTTGGCGGCGGCAGGGCCGGACTTTGCCATGTTCTGCTGGAGCCCTCCGGCTTCCTCTTTTGCCAGGTTCAACTTTCCTTCTAATCCAGAAATTTTGGAATCATAATCTGAAAGCGCTTTTTCAGCCTGCCTCCACTCTTTCTCAATTGCGTCAACCTTTTCTTGTTGCTTTTTCAATTTGGAATCGACCATAGGCCTGTCAGAATAGGCACGCATATAGTCATCAGCGGACGAACCAGGTTTCATGGCGGCATTGATAGCATTCTGTTCGTCCTGGAGCATGGATAACTGCTTCCTGGCCTCCTCCAACTCCGCATTTACAACGTTGAGGTTTTCTACTAAAGGAAACCTTCCCTGCTTTTTGGACGTAAGTTGATCTTCGAGCGATTGGATTTTCTTAGCAAGCTGATTCAGCTCTTTTTGTGCTTTCTTATTGTCAATATTGGTTTCAATGACGATAGAGCCGTCAGCGGCCATATTAAACACCACCTTGAGGGGAGAGATTTACATTGGAAGGGTACAAGGAAATCATTATTACAAGAGAAAAATCGCCGTGGGGATGCGCTGTTGACTTTACAGTGCTTTTGGATGACAAAGTGGTTGGGATTTTAAGAAACGGCACAACAATTTCTGCATATGCCCAAGACGGCCCGCATACCCTTTCGTTCCAAAAGGGGCGAAAGATAGACTGCTCAATTTCAATCCTCGTATCGCCGGATGACACTACAAAAGTTGTAAACACAGCAATATCTGGATCACACCTCGTAGTTGAGAGTGAATACGCAACAAATACGCCGCAGGCAGCCGTATTTGATACAGAAAACAACCCAACAAACCGGAATAGACGTGTTAAAAACAATGTTCTATTCGCCGTTGTAATTATTGCCGCTGTTCTTGCGGCTGTTGCCGTTACCTTTGGCGGACGTTCTGCTAAACCATCAAATTCTGGTTCCAATGGGCCAGCGCAAAACGAACTTGTCAACCAGCAGACACAGCAGCCAGAACCATCCGAGAAAATAGATGAAAACAGTGTCGGCATTGATGGAACGCTAAATGCAGACCGATTTGACCTGTCGATTGTGGATATAAAATGGACAACCGCTCTTGAAACATCGCTCGGCACAATAGAGCCGGAAGATTCAGGAAAGGGGCTATTGTGTGTAATCTTTTCTGCAAAGAACACAACGGAAAATGTTCAAAATGTAGCAAACATTGGCTTTAATGCTTACGCCGATGGGCGAAAGGTGTTGCCGAAGGTCGTTGTTGGCACCGTAGATGATGCGGTGGTATTTGTTGGTGCTGTTTCTCCTGGTATGGAAATTGTCGGGCATGTTGTATGGGAACTTCCAGACGATTGGGAGGAATTTCAAACATCTTATATCGATCTTGGAAGTGCCAGAGACAGCAAACAGCACTTTACAATTCACAGGGAAGATATTAATTAGTTATAAAAGCCCCCGCTACCTCATATCGAGATAGCGGGGGTGTTATTATGCGGCCCCAGCAATCAGGAGCCGGAATGTTTCTCTGCCCTTCGGGGTCACCATTGTCTGAGTTCCACCCCACTGGGTCTTATCGTTGAAGCACTCTTTCAGTTCAAAAAGTCCGGCATCAACGTGCCGCTGATAAGGCATTAGCTTTTTCTTCTTGTCCCGATACAGGTACTTTCCGGCCAAAAGGAAACTCACAAACTGCTTGGGTGGGACATTCAGCTCTTTTGCTGTCTCCCGAAGCCCCGTCAGCAGGTTCCGATCCACCAGCTCGTCGAAGTAGGCCGCTTTGGGGGCCATGATCTGGTTTTCCACAGTAAGGGAGGAGAGCCGCAGCTTCTGGTTCTCAATGGTCTTGTTTGCCATGATGAGCGCCGCCGCCATCAGTTCCTCCGGTGTCATGTTTTCCTGGCCGTGGATGTAGCCGCCGTTCTTTCGGATGGAGGGTAGGACTTCATCAAAAATCCAGCTCTCAAACCGCTCAGCGCCCGGCAGCTCCGACTTTGCCGCCAGACGGTAAATGTCGCCCTCTGGGATGAAAAGCATCTCCTGTTCTCCGCCTCTGGTAAGGGTGCGGCGTTTCACCGCCCCCTTGCAATGAGCAGAAACGGCATCCTTCGGTCGCTTATATCCAAGCGCTCCCGCCACATCGTTTCCACAGAACAGCACATTGCCGTTTTCCTCAATAGTACGAATCTTACCAAACTCAGGGTTATTGAAAATCATTAGTTCATTCATACCCGGGTTCTCCTTCTCTCCTCTTCAACAATGTTCCGAGGAGCACATAAATATGTCTCATTTTCTTCGGATCATCTGTCCAAAGAATCATGTCAATGATAGCTCTGCGCATGAGTTCCACGCTCATTCTGCATCACCGCCTTTCACCGTGATAACCACCTGCTCGGGCTTGATGCCCAGGTAGGCGGCGGCAATACGCTTGACCCAATGCTCGTTGTTAGTCAACTGGTTAAGCAATTCTTGAAGAGTGTTTTTCTCGTTCATATGGAAAACCTCTTTTCATATTGATTAGAGGCTCCCACTGTGATAGAATGGATTTATCCAGTGGGAGACCTCTGGTGATGTAGAGTGTTGGTGTTGCTTGCTAGGCCCGCCAGCACTCTATTTTTCTACCTCAGACCTAACCTTTTGGATACCAAGCCGGATAATATCACTTCTTGTTTTGTCCAACTTCTCACAGCAAAAATCTAAGTCTTCAATCGTTTGTTTGTCGGCTCTGATTTTTAACTGTATATCTTTCGGGTTTTCGGCCTTTGGTCTGCCTGTACGGGGCGACATTTTATCACCTTCTTTCTGTGTACACATTTATTATATAGCGTGTACACAGAAAGTCAAGAGGTTTTCCAAAAATATTTCCGCTATCTCAATATGAAGTTTTCAAGGTGCAGTTAACCGGAGGTTATCCCCCTGTCCAAATCTTTACAAGGTCATTCTCCGCCTCGCTGTAAGTCTGCTTGATGTCGATGATGTCACGGTTCTTGCGGTAGAACTCCCTGTCAGACTTGTCCAGCGGCTTGCCCTTTGCCTTCTTGTCGCGGATGCGGACGATCTGGGCAAAGAGGCAGTCCCCTATTTCTGCGTAGGCCGCGAGGATAGTCCACCAGTGGATGCCGCCCGTGTTGGTTTCGATGTCGTAGTCCACAGCGCGGGCTTCATAGCCCAGCACACGGTTGATAGGGGCGATGATGCGGGGGAAGTCCATGGGCCAGTCCACAAGGCGGGTGCCTTTCTGCTCCCGTGGCTCCTCGCCGCCGTTGATGAATCGAAAAACCTCTTTCATGGCCGCGTCATAGTCGGTCAGCTCGTCAAAATCCACATAGAAGATTTGGAGCACGTCAAGGGCCCGGTCTTCCTCACTGGAATCGGGGTCGTTCATGGCTTCGAAAATGTCGAGGATAACCCGATAATCATAGCGGATAGCAAACTCCTGCCCGTCTATATCCACGCTTTTTGGAAGTTCATAGCTCATCGCGTGCTCCTTTGATTACTTCTTCTGATACTTCTGGTATTTCGCTGTGTACTTGCTGATGCGCGGGTTAGTAAGCTTCTGCTCTCTGGTGAAAGTGGTATCAATCTCATCCATGACCGCCATCATCAAGTTGCACCAGACAGGGAGGCCGTTGGCAATGGCATAGACATTCATGCCGCCGAAGACAGACTCGCTCACAGGGGCCTCGAACACGCCGTCAATAATGCCGCGCATTTCAGCGTCCCGCTCTTTGGCAAACTCGAAGATTTCCTTCTTGTCCACCATCTTCTCGATCTGTGCTTTGTAGCTCTCCTGCTTCTTGTCCAGATCCTCAAAAGCGGAGTACAGCCGCTCAACGAAGTTGCTGTCAGTGGGGTTGAACGACACCTCGCACTTGCCATTCAAAGAATATGTAACAAGGCCGGAGTCAAAATTCAGTTCCTTCATAAGTTAAACCTCCACGGTTCCCGGTGTGAATTTCACAGTTCCACCACTAATCGATGCTGTACCAACAGTTCTAGTGCCGCCATATGTAACATCAATTGGCATCCCAATTGTGCCACCGCCTTCACCACCGAGCCCGGACGGCAAAATAGAGCATGAGGAGTATCTTTCAGCAAATACCGCTGTTCCGGCCGTCCCCGCATACAGATGGACAATAAGCATATCTTGATTCATCAAAGCGTTCACGTTCTGATCTTTGATAGCAAGGTTCCAGATTTTTTCCTGTGCTGCGTCATCTGCATCCAACTCACATGGGTCAAAGGTTTGTGTAATGGTTGGTTTCTTCCCGTTGGTATAGGTATTTCCAAAAATATCAACTTTGGTTTCTGTTTGCCAGTCGTATTCGGCTGAACTGTCCTCTACACGCTTACCGATTGGAGACCACGTAGGCGTAGAGCTCTCTCCAGTGTTTAGGTAAGCAATTAACATTTCACGGCCTACGGTCTGGCCCGGCGTAGTATTAAAAGTCAAATCAGACTCAGGCATTGTTTTTCTCCTTTCAAACGCCAACTTCATATGTCAGTTTCATCAAAATCTGGTAGTCTTCATAACCGTCCTCATAAGCGGCAAATTTAGAGGATTGTGTGGTGGGCTCAACTCGGAGCGCCCGAATCTCGTCTCCCAAATCAGGAAGATTTTTTCTTGCCCAGTCACCGAAGTGGTTCAGTAGCTCGTCAGCCTCCAGGCGCTTGTCGTTGCTGCGCCCAGGCTTAATACGATAAATTAGTTTGAATTGGTACTCCGCCTGATAGCCGCCCAGGATGAACCGCTTTGTGATATAGGTCCCCTGGATGGTAGACAATGCCATACCGGTCTCGTCTCCCTGGTCAGCGGACAGAAACTCATATTTAATGATGTCCACCGGCTTTTCCGGGAAGGTATTGGCCCACACCCGCATGGAGCGGGAGATTTTATCCACTTCTTCTGTCGCCGCCAGCATGCGGGGTTTCTCTTTTTTCTCAGAGTTCACGTTTCACCGCCTTATCCGCCGTCCGAATCCAGTTATCCAAATTCTCGGCCTTGCTGGCTTCGAACCAATGGGATTGTGCCTGCGCATGTGATGCTGTATTAAATACAAGGTTTTTGTCAGTCAAGACCTTTGTTGTGCCCTTTGATGCATAACTGCTACCTGTAGCCGGGTCTACCATTAGTTTTCCAAAATATAAGTAGCGTGCATATGGGCCTGGGTAAATCACTTCTGAACCATCTACCCGCGTCCGTTTGTCCAATGATCCGGTAAGCATCGGAACATATGGTGATGTGTCCTTCCGCACCTGGAGTGCCACAGTATGCTCCGCTTTGGTGCACTCCTCATCCAACTTGTCCCTGATTGCCTCCAGCCCTTCGGCGCGGAAACTGAATTTCAGCATTAAACCCCACCAACTTCCCAGTGAGCCATTTCACCGCCGAAGTCCTTTTCATCGACTTTAGTAATATCGTACACACCGTCGTAGTCGGCCTCTATGGTCTGTACCGTCCATTCCGGGTGTATAGCCTCACCCTTGATGAAAAAACTATCACGGGCCACAGAGAGCGTCCATAGGTCGCTTTTATCATCTGCTTTCCAGAACTCGACTGGCCCGACATACCTTCTTTGGATGCCTGTCACACCGTCCAACGCCTCAACCGAAAATGGAATGTACAGGTTGACTGCATCCGCGCTTTCCAGCCCGCTCTTGGTTACATTGGAACCCTTAGAGGCATCCAGAAGGACTCCCCGTAGGACAGTGATGTGGTTCACTGTGGTCTCCTCAAAGGTGGAATGGTCCGTCTCAACGTAGGTGTTATAGACCGTCACAACATGGGGGAACATGTCCATAGCCGCACCCCCTTCCACGGTATAGAAGGCCCGTACCGACCAAATACTGCGCTGCAACAGATGCAAGATGTGTTTGTGCCGACTGCGCCGCTGTCGCGGCCTGCTGGGCACTTTCACCGCCGCTTCGGTAGGTCTTGGACCAGCTACCCACACTCTGGCTTTGCAACTCTCCAGTCTCTCCAGCATTTGCGGAGTTTTTAAGGGCATTCAGGGCCGCTTGCTGGGCAAGGTCGATGCTCTGGTACTGTTCTGCCACGGCGCAGCAAGCCATCTTTACTGCGTCCAGCTCTTTGTTTTGAGCCGCACGGCCCTGCGTGTAGTAGTCCAGAAAGGAACTTGCACGCAGGGACAGACGAGGGAAGTCAGCCATTTGGATAGCCGTGCCTAGATACGCAGCAGTGTAATACTCATAATCTGCGTAAGCCATCAGGCCGCCCCCTTACTTCTTCGCACGGGCTTTCGTCTTAGCCTGCGGCTCAAACGTCGCCCCAGTGAAACTAAATTTCACTACGCTGGAATCATCAACAAGCACCTCGAAGGTATCATCCTTGGTCACCCGGAAGACAATGTCCGCGTCAAACAGGATGTCTTCCTTTGTAGGAGAGCCATTTTTCTTGAAGGTCATCTTTGTCCCGGTCTTTGTCAGGTGAACTGGGAAATAATACCCGCTCTGCTCGTCCGGGGCGTCGCTGAACTCGGTGTAGTTGGTCACATAATGAAATGTGCCCGTTACAGCGCCACTCTCATAAACCTTCAGGTCATCACCCACAAGCTCGGAAACCTGTTTCCCCAATAGGGCCTGACCGCTGGGGAATAGCGTTAAAGTGTCAGACCCTATTAACCCCCCGCCGGTGCGTAAACAGCAAAAGGGAAGGCGTTCTCATTGCCGACGTTGAAGGCGTTGATGGGGTTGGGAATCTCCCAGCCCAGCCGCATGACGGCGCGGAGGGCCACCATGTCGTTCTGCATCAGGTTATAAAGGATATTGCCAGTGGTGGGATCTTGCACCACGCCGCTATCGAAAATCTTAAAGGTCATGTCCTGTCGGATGGCATAGACCAACTGGCTCCAGTCACCCACGATAGCCAAAGATTCCTCCGGGTCGTAAGCGCCGTTCACGGGGAAGTACATGCTCATGCCGTCCAGCGCGTAGCGGGTATCTCCCTGCATATCGGTCTTGAAAATGGGCTGGCCGTTCTTGTCCACAAGGCCGCGCAGCTTGGCGCGCATCTGAATGGCAGCCATCACGCCGTTGGGGATATAACCGCTCTCCTCCACCTTGGCAATCACGCCACCCTCACCCATGATGTCCTTGAAAATATCGCTGGTAGCGGTCACAACAGCGCTCGCGGTAGTGGCCGAAGGGACAAGGCCATCACGCCAAGAAGTCGGCTTGTCCGTGCCGTACAGAATAGCGGCGTCGATGACCTTTCCGAATGCCTCCTGAAGACGGGGCCGCACCTCGCCCCAGATATCGTAATCGCTATCATCCAACACCGCTTCAGGAATGGGGACGATGACGGCGATTTCCTCGGCGTAGATTTTCTTCTTGTCCCACGCCATGTTGGTGGTCTTTTTGAGGGATGCCTTAGAGTCGGCTGCTCCGGTAGTAGCTTCACCGTTTACAAAATAGGCGGTAGGCAGTGCATCCAGCACATTGAGGGTCTGCGTCTTACTGGTCATGTTGGGCAGTCGGCGGGCCATCCGCAGCACAGCGGACTCTGTTACGGCCCCCTGGATAATTTCACGGGTTACGGGCTCTGGAATAAGCCCGGAAAGTTTACTTCTGTCGATAATGTCAACAGCCATTTATGTTCTCCTTTCATTTCAGTGCGCCCCGGATCAGGGCGTTCATTACATCGTTTTCTCCTGTTTTTGTCTTCCCTCCGCCCACTGGAGCAGTCCAGTCAAAAGAAGTCTTCTTGCGGTCGGCGGTAAGCGCGTCCACGGCCTGCTCAAAGGTGGTCTTGTCGTCCACCATCTTCCCTGCCTTGAAAGCGATGAACTCCGCCTCCTCGCCGGTCAAGCCCTTTTTCAGGACATACAACTCACGCTTCAACTGGTCTCTCTCCGCTTCTGCGGTTGTCAGCTTTCCGGAGAGAGTATCCCTCTCGCCAGTCAGCTTGTCCCAGCGTTCTTTCTCTCCGGCCTGCCCGTCCTTCCAGGTGCGGTAGGCGGTCAGCTCTTCTTCGCTGGGCATACCCTTCATGGCTTTCGCAAGCCGCTTGCCGATCATGGCATCCACTTCCTCCTGCGTGAAGGTCTTCGCAGGGGCGGGCTCCGGCGCAGGGGCCTGGGTAGGATTATTGATAGGTTCGCTCATAGTAGTTACCTCCGTTTATTGTCAGGGCCGTCGCCCTGCGGTTTTACGCCTCTCGGCAAAACAAAAAGAGCCATCAACCACCGAGGAATCCTCGGAAACTGATGGCTCTTGGCTCACAGGCTCTTGGCTCTATGCGATATTTACTTCCATGTCGTGCTTACATGCCTTGCATCGAAACGGCATGTGCTCTACTTTGGTATCCGGTCGAACCGGGAAAAGAGCTTTCCCGCAGTACGGGCAGCAATACCATGTTTTCCCGTTAATTTCTTTTATCACGCGCTGCCCTCCACAACATACCACTTGCACTTCTCGCAGACTTCATTTGCTTTATCTACGTCAAACGGCTCTATTGCAAGCTCCATGTCCATCTCGTCCTCCCGAACTTCTTGGACCTCATAGCACTCTCCATATAGGATTTCTCGCCCAAAAAGAGGGCAAACGCATTTATCATTGTGATTTTTCGCCATATCATTTCCCCTCCAAATAGTCCCGATACTTCTTTCTCAGCTTTTCCGGGACCGCTGTTACAATCTTCCCGTCAACGCTTAAAACTACATAACCGCTATCTGCCAAGAATTTCAATGTATTCCGGTCAGTCTGATACAAAACTAACCTGCTGTTATTTATGATACTCTGCGACGCTTCAATCGTCAATGCAGATCTATCCGGTTTCATCGTAAGGTTATTTGCAAAGTGGTCTGTCACGCCGCTAATCTGCGGCGGGTCAAGCTGCACCTGATATTGTCTGGAAGAGAATTTACCGACAATTTTTATGTTCCCTTGATATGATTCCAGCCCGGAAAATTGTTTTATGCTGGTTAGCCCTTCCGGATATTGAACCTGCATTCTTTCTCTTTGTAACGGTAGCCCCGCCGCCTCGCTGAACGCCTTGTATTCTGCATTTAACCGACGTATGCGGGCTGTTACCGCTTGGGCGTCCTCTTTCAACCCTGCGGCCTTGTATGCCGCCTGTTCCCGCTTCAGCCTGCGGACGGTCCGCTCAATTTGCCTCTGCTTCTGGGTAGCCTCATAGGCTGTATAGTGCTTACCCTCAAAGTCCACGTCGTGGCCGTCGTCAATGTGGACCAGCTGTTCGTCTGTGTATGTGCGCTCCATCACACCATCCACAAAGGCCGTCCTAATATGGCGGCAGTTTGCTCCTTCCAAGCCGTCCACATAGCCCAGGCCACACACCTCGTAGATGTTCGGATACTTGTCACCGGCTCTGACAGAGTACACACGGCCTTGCCATGCCTTGTGATTCTGCCATCCAACGCCCTTGTCCCGGGCTCCGATGTGAGCTGATATCTCAAAGTATGGTGTCTCCAGATATTCCGCGCTCTGCTCCGTGTACTTGGCACAGATCTGGGATACGCCTGTCATCACTGCACGGCGGGCAGCCACGTCGATATGGTCACGGTGGCCGCTCTCATAGTCCACCATGCGGAGTCCGCTGTCTGCAAGCTGCTTGACGGCGCTCTTGATAGCCTGATTATAGGATATAGCCCCGCTCATGATCTGCATCTCCGCGCTGTCCAGCGCCCACTGGTAAGCCCTTGCATAGGGCAGCATGGTTCGCCCGTTGTCCAACAGAAAGCCCATGGAGCGGGTCAGGTTTCCAACTTCCCGCTGTGCTTGGGAGAGTATGGCGTTAATATCGGCAGAACTCACCATCGTCTCCGGCTGTGTCACGCCCGCTAAGTCAATGAGGTCGGTATAATACCGCTGGTTGCGCTCTACCACCTCGTCCAGCAGCTTGTCCAGTTCTTTCCGGGAGATGTTGGCGGTTCGCTGGATAGCTTTCTCAATCTCGCTCAGGTCGATGCCATGGGAGCGCAGCACCCGGATGCCCTGCACCGTGACCTCGTTCAGCTCGCCGGATAATTTCAGGCGAGAACATATTTCCTCTAGGAGCGTCGCTTCCAGACTGCGGTATAGCTCGGCCAATTCTTCTGGAAGAGAGTCCAGAACTTCGGGAGAGAATGGGTATTTCATTCAATCTCGTTCTCCCCTTCCGTTGTCATGTCCTCCATCTTTGGCAGCATTTTCTTAGCCGTAGCCTCGTCCTCGTTGTACCACTTCATGCGGTACTCCCACGGGTTCATAATGCCCGCCGCAAGGTCCTGCCGGTCATTATTTCGCTCCGTGGTCTTGTCCTCGATGATAGAGTCATCAAAGTCAATGGTAACTTTAGCATCTTCATTCAGCCCGGCGCCCATGGCTGCATTCCCAAGCCGAAGAATGATATGGCACAGCTCTGTAATAGCCTGTTCCAAGATAATTTCATGCTTCTTGATGGTGCGGAACATGGTGCTATTCTCGCTGATGACCTGGGTGGCCGTGGTGATATTCCCACTGTCAAAGCGGTAGTACGTCTCCCCAAAGCCGCATTTGCTGGACAGCAGATTAAGTTGTGTCTGCACGCCCTGGGTGTGTTCCGCCGTTCGCAGGTTCATGTCGATAGGCTGGATGATGTCCCCGCCCTCGATGTCCTCCGGCAGCATATAATAGGCAAGGTCATCAGGGTCAAAGACCGGCTCGCCATCCAAATACTTCTGCGCGGACGGCTTGACCATAACCCGCTTTTTCCCGAGCACAAACTCATTGACATAGCTGTCAAAGGCGATGTCTACGCCCTTCATGCTGTCGATGGCGTTGGCGTATACCGAAATCCCGAGCGGGATAGAGTAATCGAAGTTGTTGGCGATGTTTGGCCGATCAATGACAAACTGCCGCCGGTCGCTGCCGGTGTGGACCACGGGCGGCACCCGCTCAAACCCCTTCACGGAGGTCAGCGGAACCTCAGTATCCACGTTATGGTTCCGATATGTATACAGCCGATTCTCAATGTCGTACAGACCGTCCACCTTCCGGTGAATTTGCAGATAGCAATAATCATCCTCGTTTACGTTGACGATACTGTCAAAGGCACATTCAGTAATGACGCCATTCTGCCAGGACAGGGGCCAAATATGCTCTACCGTAACATAGTCGATAATTATATCGGTGGCGCTTCCTGGAATCGGCCCTGCTTCCGTGGCCTCCATGCCCACTACACGGGGAATAAAAGCCACCGTGCCAAGAGCGAAGGCCATTTCCTGCATCTCATTGGAGCGCACGCGAAAGTTGTTCTCATTCAGAACCCGGTCAATAAACTCCTGCTCCTTTGTGCCATCCAGAGTGATTTCAACCCGCTCATTCATAAGCAGATTAGCCCAATCTTCAGGAATCTTCTTCCCCATGTTGAGACTGTACCGCTTGCAGCTCACCATCCCGGCCCCGTTGCGCACCCGATATCGGTGGAACTCCTTTACGTCTCCCTCATACCAGGACTTCCACTCCAGAACCTTGCCGTAAAAGCCCGCGCTGACGGTGGCAAAGCCCAGCTCTTTGAGTTTGTCGATGATAGTCACTTTCTCACCTCATTACCGGGAAATACCGGACCAGAATAGTGTTTGCGAAATATCGTATATCATCCATGGCGTGGTCGTCTGCCTTGATGACCTTGTCCACAGTGGATTCCTCGTCCCATCGGTATAGGCCAAATTCTCGGATGGCGTCTTTACACTGGCGGTGTATTTTAAGTTCCCCGCTTTTGAGATAGACGGAAGTGCGCCGTATCCCGTCCATTACGTCATTGTTCGCTTTGACAACATGGAACTCATTGTGTCGGAATACCGTAGTGATGAAAGACGCCGCCGACGGGTCAATGACCACATAGTCCACGTTATAGCCGTCTGCCAGTTCCCGTATCGCCTGGTAGTATTCTTCATCAGTCAGCTGCTTCTGCGTCCCGCGCCCGCTGTAATAATACTCCTTGATTCGGACAGCCCCTTGCTTTGTCACGCACCAAAGGCCGGCGGAAAATGGGTTGAGCGTTCCATAGTCCACGGATATATAATACCGGCCCGCCGGCGGTTCCTCGTCCACGATGTTGCTCTCGCCAAACATGGGGTAGATTAGTCCCTCGGCCAGTGCCCACCGCCCCAAAATATAACGGTCATAAAAAACCGTTCCTCGATACTCCCGCTTTAGGTTCTCCACAAAAGCCTCTGGGAGAAACGGATTATCATCAATTGTGTACGTTTGGCTGAAAATGTCCGCCTTGCTGTCCAGGAATACTTTCAGCCAGTGATTCGGACCCTGTGGATTGTACGTTCCGTCAAAGCACGAATACGCTTTATCCAGGCGGCTTTTCAGCAGTTCAAAGACTTCCTGACTCCAGTCTGCCACCTCGTCGCCGTAGCAGTATTTGATGGACGCACCGCGAATTTTAGAGACCTGGGAAACCTTCTCAGCTCCCAGGCAGTAGCACTTTTCCCCAAATATCCACGCCGTATTGTCGCTGGAGATCGTTCCAACAAGAGTGTCACCATAGATCGTTCGCATAGGCTCAAGCACATTCCGCTCAATGGTGGACTTGGTAACTCCAAGAATGACCGTCAGCCCGTCCTTCCCGACGCGCTCCCGGATGCGGATTGGGATAATCCACCGAAAATCAAGGTATGTTTTCCCCGAACGAGTGGCCCCTCCCTTAAAGTTCCATCGGTGATGCCCCTTTCGGACAAATTCAATTTGTTTCAGACTCAACAGCATCCCTGAACTCCTTCAACAGCCCGTCCAGCTTATTCAAACTGTCGTTTCCGCTGGCTGTGTTCTTTGTGGCCTTGTCAACGATAATCCCAAAAGAAGTGGCGATTTGAGACAAACCTGCATCACTGATCTTTTTCGGGTCTGTCAGCGCCATCAGGTGGAGATCGATGGCCTCCTGCATCTTCTCCTTGCGGGTCTCCATGAAGGCCAGCATATCAAGCGTGTTCTGTCTCTTTTTTTGTTGCGCCTTTTGGGCGAATCCTTCGCAACCTAACACAACACGCTTAACGGTATCTTTGGAAACCCCATTGATTTTCGCCGTGGCGTTATAGCTCTCGGTCTCCAGATAATCAGCCACAATTTTCTTTTTTTGTCTGTCCGTCAGCCGTGCAGCCATGTCACCACCTCTCGCCTAAGTAGAGTCTTCAAATTCCCCCACCGCCACCGACAGAGCGCGCCCTCTCTCTTTCTTTTCGGGGGAGGTTAAGGGGGGATTATAGGGGGGTAAGAGATAGGGGG
>OLQE01000294.1_pt1 | contig 43524 bp, 3 predicted proteins | sample 1643161 | NCBI WGS metagenome assembly OLQE01 (sample SAMEA3136650, study PRJEB25190) | human gut metagenome
AATCTTTTTTTTGAGAAATTTCTCATATCTTTTCCTCCTTAATCATAAATGTTTATTAAATTTAATTAATTTAATGTTCTATAGATTCTACCACTTCCCTTTCCCTTCACAATCGAATATAACGCTGTAATATCACTCGGATTAACTATGGAACTTAAATCAACATCAGCGATTCTATATGTATATAATAGTTTTGATACATCAGAAAGCTTAGAAAAATCAACTTTATTTTTTATGATCGAATATGCAAACGTAATATCACTTGGATTTACAATTGTAGACATATCAGTATCTCCCAAACTCCATAACACTACTATAGGCCTTACTGTAGATACTTTTTCATTAGTATTTATATCAACAAAAGAATATTCCATATAATATACATCAGGTTGTATGCTTTTCTTTAATTTTGATGTTATCTCACTAAACAAATAATTATTTTCTTTGTTCTGAATGATGATATCATCTTTTGTAATATTTTGTGTCAGCATAGCCTCTATACCATTGAATCCCATTCGGTAAACTGTTATTTTTCTTTCAACATCAGTATCCAAAACAGAATCACCGAGAGAATCATATGCCTCAAAGCCCGGATCTCTAAACTCTTCTTTATTATATACAAAAGCGACATATTCGTTTTTATCCAAATTCTCATCCGTTCCCCAAGCTCGCGTTGTATATGTAAAGATTGCCTTATCTGATACATCTGTTGGTAGGTAGTTTGCATCATATTTATTCTTCACATCAAATGCATCTTTTGCCTTTTGTTTATCAGAATCAGCAATATTAGAAGCCTTCATGATTTCGCCATATGGCGAATTACCGTAATTTAATGTAATCTTCGGTTTCAGCAATCTACGGATATATACCGTATATGTTGTACCTCCGGCTGTAATTGTAACCGTATTATTATATCCGTCGTTTACAGCCTTGTCCAATTCAGCAAGATCAAATAAATCTGACGAATACTTTTTAGCGTCTGATGCTGTCACGTTGACGCTTGCCGAATTAACAGTTACAGTCGGTTTTTCGGATGAACTTACGTCCATTCTGATTTGTTCCGTTTCATTAGGAACACTTACATAATACGTTTTAGTTTCCGCTTTAAACTTATCTTCTTGTAAAGTCTTGTCCGATGATAAATAATAAGTTGTATCCGGTGACGGAGTCGCTCCCGGATCTGACGGAGTTTCTCCCGGTTTTACCGCAACTATATTATCTATTGCATCATTTGTTCCAAACAGACTTATATCGCCGCTGAAATCAAATAAATTTTTAAGGTTAGTATCATCCGGAGCCGGATGTGTCGTAGCAAACCATGATGCATAAGGATTTGTACCGTCACTACCGGAACCGATAGCAAACGTATCTCCACCTCGAACCATACTCAATACAGTAGGATTCTGGTCTGCCGCAGTTTCATCGGGAGCACTCAAAAGAACGAAAGGCAATTTCAGCAAATACTGCTTTGAATTACTTGCCAAGTCTTTAAATCTTAACAGCGAGTCCCCTTTAAATACCACACCTACATAGCACATTTTCCAGCCGTCTAAAGCACGTTGAGCAGCTTCTGTGCTATTTTCTCTATCATTTAACGCAGTATCTATATCGCATTCACGAACAGATGTAATCTCATATTGTGTATCATTCCACCAAGCACTGCTGTCACCTGTTGAGCTCAGGTTTCCCTTTACCAGCTCATCATTCCAGCTTTGTTCTGCAGTTGAAGATGCAGTTGTTTTATCCCAATACGGCTTTACGTAATTCGGATCATATTCAAACGCTACATCTAACGAATAAACACCGTCAGTAAACAACGGTAAATCGTTTACATTTTCAACGCCGATACCTACCCAAAATTCAAGCGGATTGGTTAAGTTTACATCATCTTTGCTAAATCCTGCTTTATCGGGACTTGCATCATTTGGTGTAGAACCTCTGCCCATAAAATCTACAGATAAAGTTCTGTTTGTTGCCTGTGTTTCTATATTTTCGTATTCATCCGCAGTAGCAGGAATACTAATCATACATACAGCACACATAGATAGTGACGTAAATCCTGACACTAAGCTTTTGAGAATCTTATTCATTACGCACCACCTCCATCATTAGTATAGAACTGAATCATTTTTTTAGCACGTATATTATTTGCATCTATCAAATTCACCGCTCTATCTTTATTTACATCGCAGATACGATATCTATTGAGCAATCCGCCAACATCATAACCTGTAACATTTGTGTTGTTAGCTAAATCTGCGCTGAATCTGTTTCTTATTCTTGAAACATCTTTTGTATCTGCTTGTTTATCATTATTGACATCTCCAAGAGTATTAAGCAAGATTAACGGTCTTTTTATTGAAACGATTGAACCGTCAAAATCTGCGAATGAATAAACAAGTTCATATTTATCAGGTCGGATTCGTTCCGCATTTAATTCGGATATTGTACCGCTCGACGGCAGATTAATTGTCTGTGCATTGACAGATGAATAATCCGTAGAACCGCCATCTTGATATGCCGCATTTGTTTCCGTTAAAACATTAACCGTTATCTTTTTGGTGACATCGGTTACCGCTCCGCCAATCGAATTAATAACGCTTTCATATCCCGGGTCTGTAAAAGTTCCCGAATTCAAAACAAACAATGCTGTATCATCCAAATCATAATTCACACCCGACGTCCAAGCTTCACCGCAATAATTTACACCCACCGTTGCACCTGCCGGCGTATATCCTGCAGTAAATGTATAATCATTTTTGTCAAATTCATTTTTAGCCGTCGCCTTATCCGTTATTGCCGTATCACGCATAATCAAGCCATACGGCGAGTTACCATAATTAAATTTCATCAATTTGGACTCTTCTATTTTTCTGTAAACGTGAATCTTATACGACCTTGTAACTTCGCCTTCATCAGGATCGTCATTAGGATCATCATATGTCATCGTCAATGTAAGTAGGTTATCAACAGGGCTGACATCAAGCTCTATATCCTCCGACTTATAATAATTATCCGTTGCGTCCTCCGTTGGCGTGGTCAATGTATCAGTTACAGAATTATGTTCACGCGAAAGAGACAGCGTCGCATTTTTTGCTTCATCTCTAAGTTTGAACCAAAGCTTTACTTTGTCAACACTATTTGGCACTGCAACATAATACTCACGTTTTACAGGGTCAAACTTTACAATTTTCCAATTCTGATCATGCAAATCCTGATCATTGTCATTTGTATCTTTAACCATAAGTTCTGTCGCTCTGAGTTTCGCTCCAAGCGACTCTTTAAAGTGAGCCGTTATTTTAACATTTTCTGCCGGCATTTCAAATGTCGTATTAGCCAATGTGCTGTCTGCGAATGTCACATTACCGGTTTCACAGGTCCATCCGGCGAAAACGCAATCTTCTTCGGGAGTTGCTGTTATTGAAACAGCTTCACCTTCGCTTGCAGTATATAATCCCGAGTCCGTTTCTGCTTTACCATAATTTACATTATCAGAAACAAGCTCTATTTTATATGTAGGAGCTTCCGTAACTTCAAAAGAGATTTTAAACGTTCGAAGGACTCCATCATTTGATATAACAGAAACTGTACATTCATAAGTTCCTACATCAAGACCTATATTAGTTGTTATATCAAAGTCTACACTTTCACCTTTTTGTAAAATCTGAGGCAACTTTTTGCTGATGGTAAATGCTTCTTTATTTCCATCTTTACTCAAAGAAATAGCAGCTGTCAAGCCGTATATATCGGTTGAGCCTATATTTTTAACAGTAAATGAATTTGTTTGCAAATCGTTATAATCATACCCAACTTGTTTTTTGTCATATGTAAAATCGGGTATTACATCAATTTCATCTCTATCATCACCGTTGACAACCAAATACTTAATCTCAACTGTGTTATTATTCTCATTTACAACATTTCCGTAGTTTGTATATGACGTTGTTGAAAGCGTACCCCTTACAGTTACAACACTGCCAACCAATGTAGGGTCTCCGTCAATAACATCCCACGAATCAACTGTGAAGGTCGAAAGCTTACCTATTTCCGTACCGTCGTATCCATCATATGTTGTTCCAACAAAATCAGAAAGTACAGGAAGCGTTACAGTTGTCGGTAAACTCACACCCGCTTTGATAGGAAACATTGCCGATTGCAAATCCGAATAATCAAAAGTATAGCTGTCTAAATAAATATTTTTTCTCGGATTTGTACTGAATTCAGTATACGGTCCCGGATTTTTTCCCGGTTCCGTTGATGATATTTCAAACTTACCCGCTTTACTTCCAAGGTTTATAATCTGTGCAAGTTTCTTTTCAGAATCTATTGCAATATCAGCCTTTACAGTAATTGTAGCCGTTCCGTCATCATTTACAACAACATTATAACCCGACATTGAAGAATCAATAAGTTCTCCGCCCGGCATTCTCACATCAAATGTTGTACCTACAGGAATTGTGTTCCCATCTTTATTTTTAACTGTTATTGTCAAAGTACCGTCATCAGCCGTGACAGCACTTACAACCACCAACTCTTTTGGAAGCTCACTCTCGTTATCGACAACATTTCTTATAAAGTTGACATCAGAGCTGTCCTTTACTGTAAGCCACGGATAATTAATCGATATTTTGTTTATATCCGCAATGTGTCCCAAAATTGTATATTTGCCTACCACTTTATTTTTGATATCGTCAGGTATATCAAGCAGCTGCGATGTTTCAGTGCTAAGCTGGTACCATCCGATATTAAACTCCGGTACTCCGCCGTTTGGAATATATTTATCAAGTATCGGTTTTGCTTTTGGTGCAAGTTTCAAATCGTCTATTGTTGCAGGATAATCCGCCGCACCGGTCCAATACGTCAAATTCTCATTTTCTGCCGTGAAACCAATCAAATTAATCGGCGTCACATGTATTGTAACGGTTATATCAAAATCATCATTGTATTTTTGACAACCGTATAGTCACCTTCTTTTGGATTCCACGAAATCGAGCTTAGATTGCTTGTCGTCTTATCCCACTTAAACACTGCCGGTCTTTCGGAACCGTCTGCATATCGGAGTGATATAATCGACATTTTATCATTTATGAAATCAAGTAAATCATCTGTTGTACCATTCTTATAGATGTCATAAGAAGTAACTGTCAGCTCCTCATTCAGTGCCTTAACATTTGAAAGTGCCGCTTCAATCTCAAAACACTCAACATTTTTATCAGCTCTTGAGTACCATTTGACATCTCCGTCACTGCTGTCGATATAACCTATATGAACACCGTCATCATCTGTAATAGTATCGTCCTGCACTGTAATCATTGTCGAAAACGGTACAATTTTAATAACATCCTTAAGTTCGCTTTTTGAAAGCTTTGCAAACTTTGCAGGGTCTTTTATATAAAAGCTCAATCGTCCGAGTTTTAAATTTTTACCGTTTGCAAGAATAAGATGTTCGTCACGACCTTTTACCGCAGTTATGTATTTAGAAGTTGTACCTTCTTGCGGTAAGAAGTTCATTATTGCTCTGCCGTTATCGGCATCTGCAACACCTATAATCGGCATACTTACACCAATCATAGACGGTAACTTAAAGTCTCCAAAGCTTCCGATTGGGAAATCATCAGTATTTTGTTCAAAATAATCATGAGCAATATCATATGAATATCCGACACTTCCCGAAGAAGTTGTAGGGTTTTTAATCGGCGTATTCGTCGCCACATCCGAAAGCTCTATGTAATTTTTATCATATTCAATACAATAAGATATTGCAGTTGAATCAATGTTTTTCAGAGATATATCAACGAAGCCTTGTGTTGTTGAACCGTTAGCCGCCATTTTTATGCCACTGAATGATATAGCTGCATTTGGGTAAGATGTTGCAGCCCAAACAATAACAGATACAAAAACAACCACAATAAGTGCGCTTATTGTGATTTTCTTTTTCCCAATATGCATGCTCTCCCCCCCTGCTACAATTATCCCTATTATGAATAATTCTATACTTTAATTGTACACCAACTTATACCAAAAGTCAACATTTCTATTCAAGAAAAACACCGTTTATTCTTTACAGTTCATTATCGTATATTGTGTGAATGTTACAATTATTACTGTTTAATAAAATTACATAAAACGTATAAAACAAAAAAAGAATCGACAGAATTAAATCTGTCGATTCCTTAAAGCTAATTAATATGCTTTTATTTTGACTTTGTCGGGACCTTGGTTATCCAATACAGGAGTCTTCTTTCCAAAATACATACCTGCATACAGAAGGTCTTTTGTTGTGATTGAGCCGTCACCGTCAAAATCACAATCAGCTCTTTCAACACGTCCGCCCTCAAAGTTAATCCAAGAAATTATCTTCTTGCCATTTGCTTCGTAATAAGCGCCGGCTGTATTAGTGCCATCACCATATTGGATTTCTGTATAAGCAGATACACCTGCTACTGCCGTTGAAACAGAATATGATGATTCTGAACTCTTATCACTGTCTGATTTGCTATCCGACTTACTGTCTGATGTCACACTGTCTGTTGTGCTGTCCGACTTGCTGTCTGATGTCGCACTGTCTGTTGTGCTATCTGACTTGCTGTCTGATGATGTATCACCATTTGATGTATTATCACTTGATGTATTACCATCTGACGGTGTTTCTGTATTATCGGATTTATCTCCCGTTTCAGTATCTGATGATGTATTATCGCCTGTTTCACCCTTATTAGGTGTATCAGTCGTTGTACTGTCATCCTTACTGTCACCACTGTTTGTTCCATCACTTGGAGTTGATGGTGTATCCGGCGTTTCACTCGGAGTTTCAGGATTATCTGTTGTTCCGCTGTCAGGAGTTGACGGTGTTGACGGATTATCCGTTGTTCCGCTGTCAGGAGTTGACGGCGTTGACGGATTATCCGTTGCTCCGTTATCCGGAGGTTCAGGATTATCACTCGAATCGTCTTTCTTATCAGTATCCTTAGTTTCATCCTTGGTTTCGTCTTCAGTTGTTGTTATCGAATCCTTAATAATTTGTCCTGTATAGTCATCCATAATAATGTTATATAGGAATACATTTACTAAGTTAATATCAACATAATCTATGACGCCGTCACTTACATCATAATCTGTAACGTTACCCGGTGTAATTCTAATCATACCAAAGTCATATTTAGCTTTCACAAAAGTTTCGGTTGAAACAATGTTGGTGATTTCATAATCCAAATAACCTGTTCTGCTTATTACAATACGATATGTATCTGCATCAGGAAGCGAGATTTCAAAGTTGCCGTTCAGACCAACTTGGTAAACCGTATTTCCTGCTGCATCTACCGCAACAAGATTATTGCTGCTGTCATACATTCTTATTTCTGCAGTATCGTCACCTTGAGCAACCGAATGAACTCTGCCTGTTATGTAAGTTTGAAGTTCTGGAACTGTTTCGGCAGTATCTCTTGTAACAGTTACACGATACTTACCGCCGTTAGTTACCGTAGAGCTTACCTGACTTACAATCTCAAAGTCGATTGTGAACGACTTTTGGTTAAGTGCAAGGTCAAACATATGTGTTAATTCTGATGCCGACTTACTTGCTACCTGCGTGCCTTCAATGCTCATATTTAGGATTGGATTATATTCTGTAGTCTTAATCGTAAATTCGATTTCTGTTGCAAGCGGATCTACAAGAACATCGTAGCTTATTACACTTGCATCGAACTTAGGATTTAGTTCTTCGTATCCGTCTCCATCAACTGTATCTGTTACGATAATATTGCTTAGGTAAGCTGTGTTCTCTCTTACAATCTTAATTACATAAGTGTATGGAGTTTCAGCTACTGTTACGAATACATAATCTACAGCTTCACCCGCGTCAAGCTCAAATTTCTCACTTGCACTGCCGATTGATTCTGCCGAATTTTTACCCTTATGAGTAAATACTATACTGTCAGTTGGGTTTTTAGCTTCTGCTGTTACCGTAATATCCTCATCATAAGGTGAGATATTAACAACATAACTAAAGATTTCAGGGTTAAATACCTTTGACAAATCGAACTTATCGGTTGTCAGACTTGCAAGTCTTGCATCTCCGTTTGCTCTGTCATCACGAGTAATCTTCAATTCGTACTTACCAATCTTACCGTCCTTATTTTCAACAGTTACCGTTACAGTTTCTGTTGAATGTTCACTGTCAAGGAAGCTTGACGGCAATGTAATTTCAGTGGCTGTGCCGCTTGTTACCGTTGTAACCTTACCGTCGCTTGTAGTAACGGCAAGTTTATCATTTGCCGGATCTTTAGCTGTTACAGTCAATGTAATTGTATTGTCTGTGTAATTAACCTTAGCAGAATATTCAGCATCTTTTTCTTCAAATGCAGGAGTCATTTCATATAATCCGTCGCCTGCAGCTGTTTCATCCTCAAGTTCAATGTTTTCAAGGAATGCCTCAGGAATTAACTTATCAAGACGAGTTACATTCAGAACATAAATTCCGTCTTTTTCGTCAACTGTTATCTTAACCGTTACGGTAAAGTTCTTAGTATCAAGAGGAAGTTTATCAAATGTTCTTACGTCACCGTCTACATAAGCTCCGCCGTCGATACTCATACTTACTTGTGCATTTTCATAAGTATTCTTTGTATGTACGGTAAATGCTTCGGTATCCTTACCTATTTCAACATCATAATTTCTTACTATCGGTGAGAACTTAGTCTTCATAGTAGCATTATCTGTCCACAAATCAGTTAAGATAGGTGCGTCTGTATTATAAACAGTTACTACATATTCATTAATAAGCTCGTATCCGCTTTCAGTAAACTTAGTTGCACGGAATGTGAATGTTGCCTGTCCGCTTTCGCCTATAGACTGTGCCAAGTATGAACCCATACCTTCTTGCAATGAGTAATCTCTCATTGTTTCATTGATTACTTCAATGTAAACATTCGGGTCATCACTCTTAGCAAACAAGTACGGTGTAGCACCGTCATTAACGGCACTGTAAACAAATACTTTTTCGTCAAACGCTGTGAAGAATGTTGCATCCTTGCCTGTCTGGTTGATTGTCGGATCAATCATAATATGATTGATGAACGGTTCATAAGGCTTGTCTGCATCGCTTTCAGCATATACAACGAACGACTTGTTAATACCGCTTATTGTGCTTACAACATTAATGTCGAATCTTTCCTTTTGTGTTGACATTGTAAAGTCAATGTCCTTTCCGCTTTCAATCTCTCTGCCGTTTACAGTAATTATTGCATCGCTGTCGGCTGAAGTTATATTAAGCGGAATTGTTGTTGTACCTTCAGGTACTGTTATTGTTTCAAGAGTGCTGTTTGTTATCGCATCTCCGTTCAATGTACCGCTGATACCGTTGATTGCAGTATCACGCAAGATTGTTACAGAATACTTCTGCATTGTAGCACCGTTTCTGACTGTAATAATTCTTACTGTCTTATTACCGTTCAATGCAAATGTTCCGATACCGCTTACGTTTGCAGAACTGCTTGCTGCCTTAGCATTTATTGTTACACGGGTTGTTGATGCATCTACATATGTGTAGTAGTTAAGCTCTCTTGCCGAGAAATCCGGAATTATGTCCTTACCGTCTACAGTCAAGCTGCTTAGGTCAGGAACATCGGCTGCCATATTCTTTCTGAATATATCCAATGTGTATGTTACTTCAGGCAATGAATCATCAGCTGATGCATATACCTTGATTGCAACTGAGTTATATACTCCGTCTGTCAAGTCTATATCCATAGCGCCTGTATATTCTGTGCCGTTTACTTTAATCACACTGCCCGGATTTAATGCAGCTGTTTCAAGAGTTACCTTATTTACCTGATAAGGAACTGTTACATAATAGTTCTTTACATCTCTTGTAAATGCCGGTACGACTGTACCCTTATTAAGAACAAGTTCTGTTAGAGCATTATCGTTATCCGAATCAGGACGATATACATTTACAAGATATACACGCTTAGTTATTGATAACTCTGCAGGAGATTTTGTATTATCTATTGCAGTTACAACAACCTTAATCTGATTCTTACCCTTCTTAAGTTCGATATTTTCTGATGCCATACCGCTTACAACTTCAAGGTTGTTAATAGTAATCTTCGCATCATTGGCAGTTGGGATAAGGTTAATGTATGATGTTGATTCATCTACATTAATTTCATATGCCGTCTTATCCGGATCAAATGCCGGTGACAATGCAAAGTTCTGTTTAACTGCCAAGTCGATAAGTTTAGGGTCAAGGTCAGGTTGTTGACGATTGATTACCAATGTATAATACTCTTTATTTTCCTGAGCATTCGATAGTTCAATCGTGAATATGTTATCACCGTATTCAATAGGTTCAAAGATATTATTCCATGTACCGCTTGATATTACTCTGCCGTTTACTCTAATCGTTAGATTATCTTCATCCGATGGGTCATTTGATATAGCAGTTACCTTAATATCTGCCTTTTCAAATGTACTTGGAACACTTGCATAATATGAATGTTCATCCTTATCGAATGCAGGCGTTATAGCATAGTCATCAAAGTGTTGGTCTTTTAGTTCCAAACCTGTAATTTCAGGTATCGGAGTTTCAAACTTATTACGATATACCGAAACCGTATAAGTCTTTTCTGTACCGTTTACTGTTCTTACAATGAATGTTACTACCGTTTCACCTACAGCAAGCGGTGACAATGAGAATGTATCTCCGCTGCTTATCACCTTAGAAGTTTCGCTTGATGTAACTGTTATATCCTTTATAGCATCCGGAGTTCTTGCAATCGGTATCAAATCAACATTTTCATGCTCATAAGTATAAGTCAAATGATAATTTGTTTCATCACTGTCAAATATAGGAGTGAGTATACCGCCTGCTGTGTACTTAATATCTATTAGGTCAGCATTATCATTTTCACTGCCTCTGTAAATATTAATTACATAAACCTTCTTAGTGTTATTCCATGTTCTATTACCTGCTTTTGCAGTATTGTTAGGAGCAGTTACCGTAATAACAATCTTATTGCTACCCTCTACAAGCTTAATATCGGTGTTTACCGTACCAACCGCATCAACGTCAATATCTAAGGCTTCGCTTCTTACCCAAATAGCAGACATTGTATTTTCGGATTTAGCGTTAATCTTAATTGAATCAACGTCATTTGCAACAGTAATCTTATATGATGTTACATTCTTATCAAATGTCGGCGTCATACTTTGACCGCTTGCTGTCAGAGATGAAAGCAATGCGCTTGTATTCTTATCTATTGCTCTGTTTATTGTAATTGAGTAGTAACGACTGTTGCCGTTGCCATCGCTTACTTTAACAATAAACAAGTTATTACCCGCATCAAGCTTAACCGGCGTCGGCTGACCGGACAACATAGTTTCGGTTGTATTATTGGCTACATCATACAATGTTGCAGTCATATTACCGTCTGTACCCGTAACATTTGTATTCGGAATTACTGTGATTGCTTCTTCTGTTTCCGTATTAGTTACATTTGAATAGTAGTTATAATCTACATCTGATGAGCTGTTCATCATTGTCAATGTATGATTTGCAAGAGATATACTTGATAAGAAGTTTTGCTTTGGATTGATATTAGCATTAATATTCTTATAAAGTGTAATCTTATACTCTTTCATTACTACGCCGCTTGCCGATACATTGAATGCAACTTCGGTTGTTGATTTCTCAGTCAAACCATCTTTGATTGTCACGCTTGTTCCCTTTGTGGTAGAACCGCCGTCAATCTTGTAAGCCACATCGCTTGCAGCACTGCTTGGTGTTGCTTCAATATTAATATCATTAATATTTTCACCTTCAACAATGAAGTAGTAATCCGTAATATCTCTGTCGAACATCGGAACTAAGCTGTAATACTTACCGTCGATAACGACTCTGATGTCGTCCAAAGTAGCGTCAGTATCAGGAATCTTACGATTTATTGTAACCGTATATGTCTTAGTTGTTATTCTGTCTTCAGATGTTACTTCAATCTTCAATATGTTGTTACCAACTGTCAAGCTATCAAATACAAAACTATTTCCGCTTGTATGGTTGATAACCGGCTTTGAACCGTTGCTTGTAGATGTCATAAGCTTGATTGTAGCATTATTGCTTGCTGTAATCTTATCAAATGTCACCTGTGTAACAGCTGTATCTACATCGATTTCGTAGTTATGAACATCCTTATCGAATGTAGGTTTCATCACTACGCCGCTTTCAGGTTCAAGTTCGATAAGGTCTGCATCGCCTGACATTCTTGTTACGTGTACAATATATGTCTTGGTTACATCTGTTGCAACATCCTTTACAGTAACGGTTATATCTTGAGGATTATTCATCAAGTATGTCTTATTGGTAAACTGCTTTGTTGTTCCCGCATCAGGATTTTGTTCAGCAAGAGTACCAATCTTAACTGTCTTACCTTCGGCAAGAGTTGTTACTCTCATCATCGGTGTATATGTCGCATTATGCGGAATACCTATTTCAAAGCGGTTATTTTCACTGTTCCAAACAGCTGCAATAGGATTTGCATATTGACGAGTTGTATCTGTTACAAAGTCGCCGTTGTCAACATCCATGTAGATGCTTAGAATATCACCCGTTACACTAATCAACTTCAATACATAATCTCTGCTGATTGTATCATTACCGGCTGTCAAAGAAACATTAATATCAACATTTGCCGTTGCAGTTGATACAGTAGGTACATTTAACGTTACCCAACCAACTGCCGAAACATCTGCGGCACCGTTTGTCTTCAATGTTGTTGTTGCTCTTGAATCACTTGCCATAGCCTTAACTATAGGGTTAGTACCTGACTCTACATATGCAACATACGTTCCGTCCGGCTGCAATGCGGCAGGCATATCATTTACCAAGATATACTTAACGCTTGCGTCTATCGGCTTACGATAAATATGAAGTTCATACTCTAATTCCTTAGATGTTTCACTTGTTACCTTTACATAGAATACATTATCGCCGTATTCAAGGTTTACATTCTGAGTAATTGTAACAAATGCATTACTCATCGGTTTTTTGTTTGAATCAAGAATTGTAACCATCGTCTTAGCACCGTCATGATTATGATATGCCTTAGCGTAAATGTCTGCATTTGTCTTTTCTGATTCAACATTTACCGTATAAATACCCTGTTTCTTTTCATCATCTGTTGTAGGCTTATTTATCTTATAATTATCCTTATCAAAGTCAGGATCCAAGTCATAACCGATAACTTGTAAATCTGCAAGTCGGTTTTCATCGCTCGGGTCATGAACTTCTATATAATAAGTTTTTGTGTAGTGAGGAACTCTCAAGTAAATAGGTATTCTGAAGTATTCCGAAGTTGTTCCGTCTGTCTTCATACTGTTGACATACTGCTTAATATATTTACTCAAATCGTCGATTTGCTCACTGCCTGCGTCTGTAATCTTGATTCTTGTTTCATAATCATTAGGATTCCAGCCTTGTGTCTTCGCATAGTCAAGTAGTTTCTGATGTGTTTCATGTGCATTTGCATATACATCATACTCATGTAAATCATTTTCAGTCTTAATCGAATAAGTTGTAACCGTCTTTATAAATGATGAATTATAGAACGGTATCTTATTTGAATTGTCCTTCTTTGTGATATACAAATCATCAAGATATACGTCAACCGGAATATGCTTGATACGTAATGTATAATAGATTGACGGGCTGCCGTCCGACTTCTTAAGTTCAATCGAGAAGTAGTTGTCGCCAACCTTCAAATCTACGTTTGCAGTAAGCTGACCGCCCTTACCTGCTCCCAATGTATATGTCTGCGATACTGTAAGACCCGTCAACGTAATTGCGGCGTTTTTATCAACAGCATATATATCAACTTTAGCAGTTGGATTTTCTGCTTCTGAATATGAGTATGCCTCATATATAATCTTGCCGCTGTCAAGAGTTGTCTTAACTGCATCATTGTCATTTACACGGATTGCTCCAAGTGCTGCGTCAAGCATATCACGCTTAATTAAAATATTGTTAATTGTTATTAAGAATCCGTCTTCGTCATATACACGAAGCTGAACAATCGAATTAACTTCTTTTAGCTTAATTGTTGATTTAATAGTCTGCTCATTAGTTGTATCATCTACAAGTATCTTTTCACCGTCGTCAATCTGAACGTAATATTTATGACCTTGAGGGTCTGCCATATTAATTTGCATATCTGCATCGCTCAAGTAGAACGGAAGTTTTGTCGGACGTTCATAGTTTGAAATGATAACACCGTCTTCATTTGTAACCGGATCGCCGATTCTTTCTGTAAGTTCGTCATTTACAACTGTGTTCAAATCGAAGTTGTAGATGTACTGAACAATGTAAATCGTATAGTTCTGTGTTGCGCCTGACGGAGATTCTACCGTTACAGGAACTTGCGTAACACGACCGTTTAGTTTTACATCATCAATATATGTATTTACTGCGCTGTTCTGATGAACACCGTTTACATATATCTTAGCAAACTTATTCTCACTTATAAGTTTTACTACAGCTGTATCACGTCCTTGCGGAACTGATGCCAAGTAAGTTGTAAGACCTGTTATACTTGCATTCTTCAAGATTACTTCAGATTCATCTATAGGATAATCTTTGTATCCTTCTTTTCTCAAACCGATATTAACATTTTTCAACTGAGTACCCTCAGGGCTGTTAATAAGGTTGATTACATATTCCTGAGATGCGTTGTTGGTTCTCGATGTTACTTTAAATCTGAACTTATATAAATTTCTGTCTTCAATACTGGCGGCATCCGTTGTAGCACCTGCGAAGTTTACATTAGTTCCTTGAATTTGTTTATTATTGCTCAGTACATATGTACCATCTCTGTACTCATAGAACTGAATTACCGCATATGGGTCTATTGCGAATACAAACGGTTGTGCAATGTATGTATTCATCGGCATTTCAACTTTGTACGATATTGCCGTTGTATTAGGTTCCACACCCGCTTCATAACCTGTAACCTTACCTGTAACTCTTGTTGTCTGCTGAGTTTCAGTAGAAAGTCCGCCTGTAGCGTCAACATATACTTTGTCTATACCAAGTTCACTTGAAGCTTTCTGAATCATCAATGTGTAATCCTGTGTTTTGCCGTCACCGGCTGTTACTCTGGCTTTCAATATGATGTCATCTATACCTGACATTGATGCCTCTGTATCAACTGCCAACATTCCGCTCGCAATCGCAGGTTTACCAAAATCAGTAAAGAATTCAATCTTTGAACTTGCCGACTTAGTCTGTGACTTAACATATGCCATATTTGCCGTTGGATTAATATAGCTTATGTAATTATATGTATAAACATATTTGCCGTTTACAAGTGTCTTATCTTCGCTCTGCTTTGCAGCCTTTACATATGAGCTGTCAACTAACTTAATATCGCTGACAAACATATCAAGTTTCAAATCAGAACGCAATTCTTCAGGAGAAAGCTTTGTAATAATAAGCTTTGTTATTGCTATCTCATCAGGAGTTGTACCATCTGACAGCAAATCAGGTGAACCAACCTTAATATCAATCGTTACCGATGACGATGTCGGAATTGTTGATACGTCATAATTCAAATATGAATTGCTTGAAAGAGCAAATCCGTTATTCTCAAATTCTACGTATTCCCCGGCGTTTAGAGCAGTAGCTTTGATTTCATTTACAAGTGTTTCATCTGCCCCTACATCAATTCTGAATGTATGAGGGTCGTTTCTGTCTTGCTCTGCATAACGTCCGTCAAGTGTAATTTCCTTAAGCTTTAGATTATTCATCTTTCTGATAATCTTAAGTGTGTAGTATGCAGGTGCAATATCGCCTTCATAACTCCATACCGTTACCTGGAATGTTCTTGAACGTTCGCCTGTTGTTTCATCAACATCATCGTCATTACTGTCAAACGGAATATTTATCTTTAGAGTTTGATTTGTCGAAACAGTATCTACACCATCTATCGTCATACCAACTCTTGCTGTTGAGTAATCAGCACCGATTTCAATAGGAACGATTGATGTACCGTATGTTATATTCTTTATGATAATCGGATTGTTTACAGTTATATTTTCAACAACTGACTGGAACAACTTACCCGTTTTATCTTCAGGATATGCATATACGTGATCAATCTTTCTGTTATTAGACTTTCTGATTAGGTCTACTATGTATTCCTTACCATCACCAACACCTGACAACATTTCATCCTGTGAACGTATTCTAAAGTACAATGTGTAGTTTTGGTTAGGTTCAAGATTTGAAAGTTGTACTTGTTTTTGATGTAATTCATAGTTATTTGTATATGATGATGTATATGGGTCATAAATATCTACGCCCGCATATTCATAATCTGCGATTACCTTCATGTCAACAGATGTTATACCTGTTTCAATTTCTACAGTGTATCTGCCTGTGTTCTTATCGTACTTAGCAGGCGGTATGCTGTTAATTGTTCCTGCAGGACCAACCCATACACTGTAATTATCACTTTCGGCATCATATTCAACATCTCTGTTTGTGTTATCTGCAAGATAAACTCTCAATTCATATTCTTGCATTGTACCCGCTTCAGAGATAATTCTGAATTTAACCACATGAGGAATATCAGGATCTGCATCGTCAAACAAGTATGAGTGGGATACTCTGAACGGAATGTTGTATTTAGCATCATTTCCGTGATAATCAAAGTCGCCATCTTCCCATAGAAGTTCTGCTGTTGTATCCTTCGACTGAACAGCCGCCTGAACAACAACCGATGTCTTTTCAGCATTATTAACTGCTTTTTCATATACACTGTAAGGAATATAGCTGTTATAATACGGCAGATCCGAATCGTCCTCAGTGAACGGACCATATGCTTCTACACCATTAACCGTTACATAATCGGCATTAGTATTAATCGACTGGATTGTTACGTTTAATGCATTGTTTGAAGTATGTCTGCCGTCTTCTGATGTTACTACGTACGGAATTACCTTAACGCTTTCGCCATCCTTTACAGGAATCAAGATACCATGAATATCTCCGCCGTTTACTACATTTGAACCACTTATTACAGTGTCATCATCTGTTATTCCTGTATATATTTTACCGTTTAGAGTAATCTTAGCCTTTGAATACTCTGTCTTGATATATACTCTTAAATACTTATTACCGTTTTCATCAACTGTAAGTGTTGATTCGCTTACTTTGTAATAATCTACAACATTTGGACTTGTTTCACCGTCATATCTTGTAGTTTCATTTACAACAGTTTCTGAGTTGTCACTGCTGTTATGAAGTACATTTGTATTTTCTGACAATCTGTAGATTACAACCTTATACTGATGAGTATATCCTGTACCTGCTTCAGGTATTGATACAATAGTAATATTTGTATCAGGAGTATCTTCAGATACTGATCTTGCCGTATTTACAGGGATTGTAAGTACACCATCTGTCGGATAATTATAATCAGATCTGTTTACAATTCCGTTTTCAGATACTGAATTTACCGATACTGTCGGATCATATGGAGTTGGTGCATGTTCATCAATGCGAAGTCCAACCTTTACAGTTGCATCCTTCACGATACCGTATCTATAGATAATCTCATCGCCGACCTTTTCAGGATTTTTAAGCAAGTTACCGTCAATATAAATATCAATATCTGCATCAGTGTTCTTATACTTCTGACCTATTAAGAATGTATAAGTCTTAACAGTACCAATCTTTTCATCAATAGTTGCATCTGCTTGAGCCTTATAGTTATTAGCTACACCAACCTGAATCTTAACTACTGTAAATCCACCGTCTTTTTTGATTAGAGGAATCTTATAAGACTGGTTGCTTGTCTGACGCCATCCGCCATCCCATACAACGCTTGCATCGGTTGCTGAATAGTCGTTTGCTGCGGCTGTTTCATATGCTGCAACCTCTTTCTCATATTGAGCAAGTGCTGCTGCATACTGTTCATCTGTCATACTTCCCTGAGTAGGTTTTTCAGGTCTTGTCAAGTGACCTATTCTGATGTAGTTATTAGCATCCTTAGCCAACACTGATGCGATTGCACTTGGCAAATCATCAGTCTGCGGATCAAGACGAACAACATATGCATTTCTTGTGCTGTCCCAAAGAGCATTTGACAAGTTGCCGCCGCTGTAAGGTCCTGCCTGTACAGCTTCAAGATCAAGATTCAATCTATTGATATTAATTTTATACTCAGCAGTAGTATTTAATGAAGATTTAATCATTACATTAATAGTGTTCTTACCTGTTATTGTAAAGTTCTTATAAACATTATTATGTAATGACGAAGTATTATCGTCAATCTGTACTTCTGCCAACAGAGTTGATGCTATCGCCTCAAGATCTACTGTTGTAACATCAGACGGAATCCATAGCTGATATTCACCGTTTGTATCCTCTCCGGCTTCAACAGTTGTTTTTGTTCCGCCGTCATCGTAAGTTGCGGTAAATGTCTTAAGGTTTGCATTATCACTCTTCTTGTAGATGTATAGATATGATACCTTAATTGTTTCTAAGTCAGCAGCTTTTGACTTGATTTCATAGATTGTTAATTCTTCGCCGTCAAGAAGTACATTAGTTGCTGTCCACTTATCCGAATTAGCTGATGTTGGGTCTGTTGCCGTTGGGCTACCTGCATTTACAAGTGTATAAATATCATTAGCCTCTATCAAAATATCAACATATGTCTTATTTGTAAACGGAACATTACCCGGAGTATCAAGTTTAACTACATATACATCTGCAGTTGCTCCTGTTTCTTCATCTATTACTCTGTTTTCAGCTGCCGGAGTATAAACATTGCTACCGTATGTTACCTTAACAGTCTTTAATGAATCATCAATACTCTTTCTTGTTAAGTGAAGTACATAATGTTCAACAACATTCTCTTCTGTTGTTACGTCAATCGGAATGTAAATATCCTTAATTGATGTATCAAGGTTATATCTTTCGATTTCTTGTACATTAGCCGAATTATACTCTGATGCAATGCTTACCTTTGAAGTAGAGTTTACGGTTTCAGCCTTAATATTGATATATTCAAGGTCTTTGGTAATTACATAGTTATAAACATTTTCATTTATATCTGTAACATCTGTATAACCCGAACCTACAAGAACATTGCCTATAAGAGTAAGCGGATCAACCTGTACATACTTCAAACCTGTATGATATTCAGCAGGTTTCAAGATTAACGGATATTCAACTGTTGAAAGTGCATTACCGTTTGTTACTCTCAATGTATAAGTTGTTGTAGTACCAACATTTGCAGGAAGTGCTGTATTAATCCATGTCAAGCCGTTCATGCTCTCATATGAAACAACATTTCTATCTTTGTCAAGTACTTCAACTGTACCTGATATAGGAGTAATTTCTGCATTTACAGAATCAGCTGACTTACCTATTTCTGCAACGTATGTGTTATTTACACGAGCAACTGTCGTTCCATCAATAACAACGCTGTCAAGTGTTGCCAAAGTAGGTTCTTTAATAATTACAAGATTATGTTCCTGACTTGCACCGCTTGTTGATGTAATTGTAAACGGAATTATTGTCTTATCATTGATAAGTCCGTTTATAACACCTTCAAATACACCTGTATATGAACCGCCTCTGATTGCGATTGTTGAATAAGGATTCTGAGCCTTTATGTAAATATTAGCCGAATTCTTAGTATCTCTGATATATACAATATGTTCGCAGGTTGTTTCTCCGTCTGCAAACAAGTCAATGCTTTGTGCAGAAACTGACGAAGCCTTATTTGTAACTTGTAGCATTGGGTAGCTGCCTGATGTCATATACCATATATCATTGAAGTTCCAATCGCTAAAGATTGACTGAACATATAGGTCAGATGCAGCAATACTGCTATTATCATTTGTCGTAACGATTGATGTATCATTCTTAACAAACAATGCACCCATTACACCGTGTGTATGTGTAATTGTACCGTCACTGTTAATAGCAATCGATGCTTTATCAAACATTGAGCTTGACAGATTTGCGTTAGCGAATACATATCCGATTGTTGCACCGGCATTATTGCTTATTACTATACCTGCAGAAGCATTGTTGCTTACAAGTGCAGTTGATGTAATATATGAGTTTTCAATAGTACCGTTGTTTTCGATTGCAAAACCGGCTGCATTCTTAGCTGTAATCTTACCGCCCGTTTCAATTGCAACTTGTTCGATTGTGCCGTTGTTAATGCCTGCTACAACAGATGCATTTTCAACTCCGTTTTCACCGATTGTCGCAACCGCAAATCTCAAGTTCTTAACAGTACCGTTGTTTACAGCAAACAAAGCTGAATAATCTTGACCGTTTACGCTCTTCTGTGATGTAATCTTCAAATCGGAAATTGTAAATCCGTTACCGTCAAGACTACCTGTAAATGGTGTATCTTCTGAACCGATAGGATCCATTTGAATGTAGTCCGAATTATACTTCATTGAAATATTATTCTTCAATACATAATGCTTTGTTAAGCTTTCCTCATCGTTACCGATGCTCTTCAATCCTGCGGCTGATGTGATTTCAAACGGACGTGCTTGGCTGCCGTCAGGAATGTTAAGATTTGATATATCTGCATCAGCTGATTGGTTCCTGAATGTAGGATACTGAGCTGTCTTGATTACCCATGTATTTGCAAAGTCCCAATCATTGAATGTTGCTATATCTCCAAGCTTTTCAGGAAGAACTGACGCACTGTTATATACATTGCTGTTGCTTCCCACCTTGCTGTAGATTTGGCTAGGCATTACTGCATATGCATTATTTATTGTTGAGTTGTCAAGGTTCAATACAACAATCGACGCTACGTGTTCATCGGTTAAATTACTTGATGTTGAGCTTATTGAACCTACATTATATACATTCTTAACAGCGTTATGGTTCAATGCTGCAATACCTGCTGCGTACTCACCTGATGTAATTGTTGCTTTATTATATGCGTCTTCGATAGTACCACGGTTATCACCTGCTACACCACCGGCTGCATATGAAGATTCAATATTACCTGAAGCTACGGCTACTCTTGAAATTACACCGTTTTGTTCATTCTTACCTGCCACGGCACCGATATATTGATATGATGTGCCTGCAACAGATGTAATATTTACATCTTCAAGTTTGAAGTCATAAACTTCACCCTTATTTACACCAAACAAGCCGTATGCTGTATCATTTGATGTAGCTGTAATTGTTAGATTTGATATTGACTTTCCGTTACCGTTTAGGTTACCTGTAAACGGTTTGGAAGTTGTACCAACCGGAGTCCATGCAGTACCGCTTAAGTCAATATCATTCATCAATACATAGTATGCATCAAGATGATCTGACATAGCCTGAAGTTCTTCGGCCGTCGTAATCTGGTAAGGTGATGCCTTACTGCCGTCAGGGTCTTCAGGAAGGATAGTTGAGCCGCCGCCGCACGATGCATCTTTAGCTACATATTCGTCCTCTGTACCTCTTTCGGCGATTACCTTTTCTACACTTGTATTATTGCTGTACTTAACAATTACAAGTTCATATCTGCTTGTCTTTGTTCCGTCAGAAACAACAATATAGAATTTATTTACTGTTCCAAGGTTTGCAATATCAGGTACTGATAATTGACCTTGATCTTCACCAAGAACAACATCACCTGTGTCTGTTACTCTGATAAGTCCAAGTTTTGAATCGCTTCTTCTTGTTGCAATTACAATGCTTGCACTGTCATCTGTGCTCGGAATAGCTGTCTTATAATTTCCGTACTTATCCGGAGTTAGCTTTGTATAATCTCTTTCTGACTTGCTCTGAACCATTACATTTGAAAGTGCCAAAGACTGGTCTTGTCTTACAAGTGTAATTGTTTCTGCAATAAAGCTGTTATCGTCATACGGATATGAGTAAATCTTGAATTTAACAGTTGTTGTCTTACCCGAATCAAGAGTTACTGTTTCAGTATTTTCACTTACCTTAAACTCGCTGTCACCAATCTGTACCTTTGAAACTTCGCTGTCTGCAACAACTTTAATATCTGCCGCAGTTGCTCCGTAAGGTACTTCATAAGTGTAACCATCGCTTGTCTTTGTAAGCTTAGTTCCGTTGACATAGACTTCTTTTTCACCCGTATTGCTTCTTATAATATACAATGTGTATGCTTGCTCTGCCTTACCGTCCTTAGATGTAACGGTAAAGTCAACCTTAGATACGTTCTTTGTAACATTATAAGATACGTTCAAGACACCGTTTGTTGATTTATCGCTGTCAAGTTTAACTACTGCATCTTCGTTTGCCGCAGTTATTGTAAGTATGCCGTTTGTTACGGTACTGTCTGCTCTTACAAGATATGTATTAGACTTAAAGTCTGCCTTTTCAGCTGTTACACCGTCAAAGACAACACTCTTTAGAGCTACGTCTGAATCTTCAACATACTTAATTATTACTTGATATGGATCACTTACAACCTTACCGTCATAACTCATAATTCTGAAGTTAAATACTGTATCATTTTCTGAGTTAAGTGCAAGATTTTCAAATACATAACCGTGTGAGTTGTCACTTACAAGAATACCGTCAATACCGAATCCTGTAAGTTCTACCTTTGCCATGTTACCTGTAGGAACTATTGAAAGGTCAACCGGATTACGTCTGTTTACAACTGCTGTGTAGATACGGTCATCAGGAACTGAGAATAACGAAATATCTACATCTGTTGCGGCACCGGCTGTAAGTTCAGTCTTATTAAGTGAAACCGACTTGACATCTGTGTCTTCGTAATCAGTATATACATACAATGTGTATGTCTGCTTTACACTGCCTGATGATGATCTAATTGTAAATTCGAACTTATTTACCTTTGAAACAGAAGGAGCGTCAAGCGTTCTCTTTGTTATAAGTTCACCATAACCTACATCATCAACACCGGCTGCGTCATTCTTCATTGAGATTTCTGCAATACCGCTTGATGTATGTATTGTGATAGTTGCAGGGTTTTCTGCTCTTGAATCGCCTCCGTTAAGATCTGACGGAATTGCAATCTCATAGATAGTAGGATTATTCTTTCTTGTGATTGCTGCGATACCATTTACGATAACCTCGCCTATCTCTGTGTTATTACTGCTCTTATAGATACTTACTGTATAAGTCTTCTTAGCATTTGGTGTACGTACATCATCAACATACAACTGTGAACGAACTTCTACAGTTATAGTTGTTTCTTCTTCAGAAGACAATGTATATGAAGTATCTGACCATACGTTGATGTATGGAATTGAAAGTGCATTTCCTGCTACATTGACAAGTTTAGCATATTGATTTGCTGTAATTGTTACATCTGCCTCAGTTACGGTTGTCGGAACGCTGAATGTATACTTCAAACCATTTGAGATAGGAGTTGTATTTACAGTATCATTAACCTTTACATTGTCAAGTGACAAGTCATCTGATGCACCCTTTAATAATAAGTAGTAGTTCTTAACCAACTCTGCCTTATCATTTTGAGGTTTAACGGTAATTCTCAAGTATCTCTTACCGCCAATAGGAACACCGCCTACAACCTTATATCGGAATGCACCTTCGTCGGTCTTCTTTCTTGTGATGATGTCACCTGTCGAATCTATGATGTTTTCACTGTCATCAGGCAATGCTACTTCATGTATTGATTCGATTGTTGCATACTTATCTGTAAGCAGTATGTCAAGCAATGTATCGTGGTCAGGAACGTTTGCTTCATACAATACTGTCATTGACATATCAACATTGTATTCGCCGTCCAAACCTTTTTCTGTTGTTATACTCTTAATTGATGTATCGTCTGACTTTTCTCTGAATTCAAGAACATAGTTCTTCTTCGAGCCGTTTTCAGCCTTTACTTCGATTACATATTTACCACCGTTTGCATTTGCCGGCAATGTATCCTGCCAATTATTATCTGTTGTCCAACCGGCTGTATCGCCTGCTGTTGAAGCACTGCTATCGCCGTTATTATGCCACTTATTCTGTGAATCATAGTAACCTACTCTCAATATTGACTTAGGTGAAGTTTCAATCGTAATTTGAGGTACTTCTGTCATTGAGTCTACGAAGAATATGTACTTAACGTCATCACTGTTTTCTACAGGTTCTTCTGTAGCATCCACATTACCACGCTTGATGCTGATAATATCATTTTCACCGCTTCTTCTTGTGACGTGTAACTTATATGTCTTAATCGGCTGTGAAGTATTCTGCGATTGAACATAGATTGTATATATCTTAGCTGTATCAGTTGCTTCTGTAAGAGCGATTGTATAAGCCTTAGATGTTATACCCTTATCAACCAACGTCGGTGCAGGCTCACCATCTTCTGTAATCGCAAGTTTTGTAAATTGATTCTTAGCCTTTACTATAACATTTGCTATTTCGTCAGTTGTTTCAATACTTCCGTCATAGTAACCGCCGTTTGAAGCTACCCAGTTAGCTTCTACACCGTTTACTGTTACTGTAATATCGGTATCAGTACTCTGCGGCATAATGATTAGCTTAAATGTCTTCTTATAACTTGAGCCTGATTTAGCCACATCAACTTCATAAGTATATGGATTGCTTTCCGTCAAAGCTGACAAGTTACTAACCTGTAATCTATACAATGTTCTGTCAGGTGAATCAACAGTTATAATATTATTTGCATTTGTTGTATTTCTTACTTCAGCAATATTACCGTTTATTGATGTTAGGTATATAGTTGCTGTGTTAGAAGTTGTAGGAACATATACAATATATTCGTTCTTGTCCTCTTCCTTCGCAATCTTTTCGTCATCGTATTCTACAGTCAATTCCATATCCATATCTGTAGGTGTTGCGATGATGTAGTAATCCTTTGTACCGCCGCTCTGCGATGTTACAGTTACAGGAATTGCGAATGAATCGTTTGTGCCGTCACCGTCAAAGTCGTAATCGGCTGTAAGTTTTGTAAATGTTGCCTTTGCAGTACCGCCGTTTGTATTTGCGAACGGTGCATTATCAATGCTTGTTACTGCCGCATTTACATCTTCAAGCTCGATTGCAAGGTCAAATACTGTATAACCCGATGTAGTTGACTTAGGAACATATACATGATATGCATTGTATATATTACCGCCTAAGTTTACACTGTCATCTGCTGTAGTATCTGTATCCTTGTTTTCACTGTCATTTGGATTTGCAGTTACCGACTTGATATTTGCATTGTTACTCTTCTTATAAATATATAGCTTATATTCGGCTGTTGCTGTATTTGTAATATCATCAGATTTAACTGTGATTGTTACTTCTGTGAAGTTACTGTTTATAGTATCTTCAAGGTCTGTTGTAACAGTTGCGCCAAGTGTCGGATTTGTGTTGTTATTGCCTGAAACGCCGTCTTTACCTGTAATTTCTACACGGTAATTTGCGTTAGATGCAAGAGCCCATACATCTGCACTTGTTGCTGTACCGTCTACATAATATACATATGAGCCGTCAAGATTTGTTTTCTTAACAGTATTGTTATCAACCTTTACAGTCAATGCATAATCATCGCTCAAACGTTTTAAATATACAACGTTTTCATATGCAGGGTCACCGTCAGCTGTTCTGTACAATCTGAACGGTACTTCCATTTCGGTTACAGAGATAGGCATCGAAACCTTAAGCTCTGCATAACCGCCGGCTGTAATATCGCCATTGTTAATGCTTACGAAGTGGTTCTTGCTCGCTGCCGTAACACCAATCAATACTTCACTTGCGTTCGGAAGTACTTCAAGATATGTATATCTTGGTTCTGAATCAGTCGGTGCAGTTGCATCCAAACCGTTTACTGTTACGCTTTCAACAGAAGGAGCTTCGTCTGTACCCTTTATAACAAGCTTATACATCTTCTGTAGTGAGCCATCCTGTGAAACTACCTTAACATATCTAATCTCGTCGCCTGTCTGTAAATCCAAACCTGAAACGATTTGAGTTACATATCCTACGTTGCTTGGATTATTATCATATGCATTCTGTCTAAGTTTCTCAATGTCTGTAAGTTCTGCCAATTCATCAGATGCTTGTACAGTTACATTTGTAAACTTAGTTGTATCAGGGATTTCAACAGCCCATGTTTCACCGTTGACGTCTGATGATTCCTTAACTGCATAATATGTGCCAACCTTAATATATTCTACATCTGCATTTGTATCTGTATCTCTGATTATTAAGGTGTATTCTTTAGTTGTAAATCCGTCTTGTCCTGTTACTGTTATACGGTATCTGTTTACCGGCTGACTGTGTAGAGTTACCGCATCATTTGCCCATACATTCTGTGACTCGCTGCCCACTTCATTGTATGACAATCCATATGGTGACTTTGTCAAATCTCTTGTGATAGCTTCAACCTTAACAGTTGAATTTGCATCTTGTGTTGTTATTGAAACATCAGCTGTCTTATCACTCGAAATACCGGTCTTTAGATATGTGTAAGTACCGTTTGCATTGCTTACTGTAGTACCGTTTACAGTTACATTCATAAGGTCTGTGTTTACAGCAACCTTAGTAATTACAAGAGTATATCTCTTTGTTGTACCGTCTTTTGCCTTAACTTCAATCGTTGCAGTTGTTTCTTTACTGTTTACAACCACATTGCTCAAAGTAACAGCTCCGGTCGCTTCATCCTTGCTGTCATAGCTGCCGTTTATATGTACGTACTGAACAAGCGATGTTTGCGGAGTTGCTATAATATCAACTCTTGAAGTTGTATCAGGAATCTTAATTACGAACTTGCTGTTATCATCTGCATCATATTTTGCAGGTCTTACAACACCGTCTACAACAACATCAACGCTCTTAAGCTCAGGGTTACCTTCTACAGAAGATACCTTTACGAAGTAAGTCATTACTTGACTTCCGTCTTCTGACTTAATATATACAGGAATTGTTACACCTGCTCTAAGCTCGTCATCAGTTATACCTGTAAGGTCAACATTAACGCTTGCATCATTGCTGTTTGAATATGTTATTGCAGCTGAACCGACATATGCTGACGGTTTATAAGTTGTTTCGATTGCAACTGTTGACTGACTGTCCTTAGCCTTTACTCTGATAGGAAGAATTGTTCTGCCCGAATCTACATATGTATAGAATTCACCTGCGGTATTCTTGCTTAAGTCAGGGTCTTCATTTGCAATATAGATTGCTTTTACAAATTCAATCTCTGTATTATCAGACTTCTTGCGAATTACAAGTTTATAATCCTTTGATGTAACTCCGTCTTCTGCTATTACTCTGATTGAAAGTTCAGTTGGACCATCATTCAATGACGGGTCAAGAGTAACTTCTCTGATTGCCTTATATGTTGCACCCGTTGTCATAGTTGAAGGCTGTTCTGTAGCAGGGTCGTAAATTACAACCTTTGAGCTTGTATTATTTGCTTCTGCAGTAATATTAATGCTTAGAGCTGTACCCGTTGTTATAATATCACTTGCATTAATACCAAGATAATACTCAATATTACCGTTTTCATCAGTAATCTGCTTTACCTTACCTGTGTAGTCAGGGCTTGCAGGGTCTGTTGTAGGTGTTGAATCAACCTTATACAGACCAACATTATTTGATGCGTATTTAATAATAAGTGTCGGTATATTCATTGAGCTGTTGTCTATGACAATACCGTCTGCTCTCTTAACATACAACTTAGTTGTTGTACTGCCGTTCGCTTCTTCTTCAAGAAGTTCTTTCGGAAGAAGAACCTTTGCAATACCGCCCTGTGTAGGATCTGCAGCGTTGATAGGTGTCGGAGTTACGAAGTTATTCGGTGTTCCGACTGCTACCTGCGAACGTGCATCGGCAGTTGTAACGTAAATTACAATACCGTCCTCCGAATAAGGGGCTTGACCTTCATATGTATTAATTGAAGTCTTATATGTTGCAGTAACCTTATTTTCTGTTAAGTCTACTGCCGTTATACCGTTTGTTTCAGGTAATTTCAAAATATTTACCTTAAACGTCTTTTCTGTTCCGTCTTCTGACTTAACATGGATATATACAGCATTTGCCTTTGGCTGAGTTGCTTTAACATCCATTTCATCTGTATATGTTGCATCGCCATTTACATAGAATGTACTGCTTGTTGAAATCGTCAGCTTAATGCTTTCATCAGTTGTAACATTATCGCCGTCTACAATAACACCCTCTGCTACAAGTTTTTGAGTTGTGTTATCTGTTCCGTCAGTTGACGCAGGCAAAGTATATTCATACTCACCGTCAGCATTCTGCGAAAGTTCTTCGCCGCCATATGTTACCTTTATTGCAGTATTAGCCGACATTCTTATAATATCAAGCTGATATACACCCTGTGAATATGATGTATCTGCCGGAGTTACAGCAATATAAAGTGTTGTTGTATCTGCTGTAATCGAAACATTTCTCATGTCGAACGGCATTCCTGACATAGAGTCACTCTTTGCAGTTGCTTCATCAGGACGAATTGCAACCTTTGAGCTTGTGCTTGACGCTACGGCATTAACCTGTACATAGTTAGTATCATACTTAATCTTTGCAACATACTTACCGGTTGTCTTATCATATGTAACATTGTAATTTTCACCGATTATTATACCTGTCGGCTTGTACTCAAGCTTATCAACAGTAAGGCTTCCCAAACGAGAATCTGCTGTTTTCTTGTAAATACGTAGTGTATATTCATTAACCGCACCCAATGTTGTTGTTACCTTTAGAGCAATATCCATATAACCCTTGTCATTAAAGTTCAAGGTTACATCTTCGGTTGTTGTATATGAATATACGTTGCCGTTCTCAATTTGAACTTGTCCGTTAGTTACTGCAGTTGTCAATGTTACAGACGCTGTCTTAGCATCGTCATCAACTGCCCATACATACATTAACTTTTCATTACCGTCTTCTTTTACAAGAGTTGAGTTAATATAGCCGCTGTTATCAACTGATACAAACGGATCACTCTCTTCATCAAGCTTGAAAATTGTAAGTATGTACGGAGCACCGTCAAGCGAATCGGCTGTCAATTTAATATATGTCTTATCTGATGTCTTTGTATTATCAAGGATAAATCCGTCATATGTAAATTCACCAGGTGTTGTTGCCTCCTTTACGGCATTTAGCAAACCATCAGGAGTGTATGTTACCTTTGCGACATCTCCGATCATAGGAGTTGTGATGATGTTAATATTAGCAACATCCTTAATCGGGATTACAACCTCGTAGTTCTGAGTATCACTTGGATTCTTCTGGTATGCGGTATATGTATTAAGCACATTTCCGCTTGCATCAACGATTTCTACCTTAATTTCCTTGATTGTTGTTGCCTCAGACTGTCTGTAAATAGTCAATGAATGGTTTGATACAGTTCCGTCTTGTGCTGTTACTCTAATAGGAATGACCTTATATGTTTCATTTGCCGACATTGTAATCTTCTGTACGTCATAGTAACCGTCATGACCGTTATCCTTGTCATGATCGCTGTTTACGGTTACATTCGCAATAGAGATTTTAGCTGACGGAGAAACTTGGCTATAGATATAAATATCTCTATCCTTAGCATCGCCGGTTTCCTTAATGATTGCATAATAGTTACCTGTATTACCTATCAGAACACCATTTCTTACATAATCCGATACTGCCGCATCTTTCAATTTAATATGGTTTTCAGGTTGGTCATAATAAACCCAATCAGCTACATCTGTAGCAGGATCGTTTTCACCAACTTTTACAATTCTCAAATCACCGTCATTTGAGTATCTTGTTGTATGAGCTTTATATATTCCGTCAAAGCTTGTGTTGCTGTTCTTAAACTCGAAGTAATAATTATCTTCAAGTTCACTGATCGGTACATCTGTAAATTCATAGTATCCTATAAACTTAGGATCTTTTGAACCAATATTTGCGTCTGTCAACAATGTACCCATAACAGGATTTTGACCGTTCTTATCTACCATATAGATAACATCTGCGTCTACAATACTCTTAACGTGTACCGTTACAGTTGTAGCATTAGGAATTGTTGTTTGTACAAGACCTGTATAAACACTCTTTAGAGGATCAACAAGCTTATAAGACTTATCGCCTACAACAGATATTATCTCTGTATATTCATCACTGTCAAGATAACCCTTTTCAACTGCGGCTTGAGTTGCTGTGTCATCAAGTTTTGAATAATCAAATACGATTGCTTCAACATGATTATCGCTTGCATCGGCAACTTCTACATATGCAGTTTGTTTTGTACCTGTCTTTACATCTGTTACAACAAGTGTTGCAACACCTTCCTTAGTCTTTCCGCTTACTTTACCGTCTGAATCTACAGATACAAGTGAACCAGGAATAAGAGCAGTTACTCCATCCTTATCCATTTCATTCGTGATTTCCCATTTGTATGTGTCACCTGTTGTTGCATTATCTTTAATCAAGTTAAATCTATTGAATGAAACTTTCATCTGATAAGGTGCGGAACCGATATAAAGTTTCAAGCTTGAAGGAATAAGCTTCATAGTTCTGCCTGTTACAAGCACAGGGCTGAATTCGTTAGAATCAGATGCGTTTGTTGTACCAGGTTTATAGTGTGCAGGATCTTCACCCGCATAAGCATCACCCAACTGACCGTGTGTATTTTCACCGAAGCTCCATACAAATCCGTCTTCAAGTACAACGTATGATGTTGCACCACCTGTTGCAACCGAAATTGCCGACAGACTTCCGTCATCAACAGTTACTTCTACAGGAGATACTTTGTCATCAGATGTTGTTACATTACCGATCCCCAAACGTCCAAGGTCTGCACTACCCCAGCTCATCACTCTTCCGTCTGCCGTTATCGCAAGGTTGTGCAATGCACCGACTGAAATATCAACTGCGTAGTTATTAGTACCGTCAAATACATCTACATAGTCAGGAGCATAGTATAACAAGCTTCCGCTTTCGTCAATACCTTGTCCAAGCTGACCTTCACTGTTAGCGCCCCACGATATAATTCTGCCGTTATCAAGCATTGCAACAACGTGATATAAACCATCATACGTTCTTAAAATATGACCGTTAAATTCATCACCAAGGTCTATCTGCACAGGGTAAGCATAGTAACGATTATTTGTATTATCAATTTGGTGATTCGAGTTTTCACCCCAACCCCAAAGTGTACCGTCATAACGTACTGCCTTTGTTGCGCTACCGCCTGCACCGATACTGATGCTGATAACTTTGTTCAAGCCTTGTGCTACAACCGGAGTGCTTGATCTCTTGCTTGTATCCTTTGAAGGAGCACCAAGCTGACCTAAGCTGTTGTCACCAAAGCTATATACGTATCCGTCTGCACCAAGTACCATTGTATGTTGTTTACCTGCCGAGATAGATACTATTTCAGGCAGACTTTCTACCTTTTGAGGTGTTGATACGACTATGCTTGCATTACCCAAACCAAGCTGACCGTAATCATTATGACCCCATGTATAAACTTCACCGTCACGGGTAAGTGCGATTGAATGATATTCACCTGCGTGAACAGATACAATATCCTTACCGTTTAATGCTGTTACATTTATAGGTTCATATGCACAAGATACGCTGCCGTCACCAAGCTGACCGTATTCATTGTTACCCCATGCCCAAACTGTTCCGTCCGACTTAAGAGCGATAACATGAGAGTTACCTGCAGAAATCATAGGAGCTGTCTGTGCGTCTTTATCTATTACATGAACGATACATACTGATGTAAGGTTGCCCTTCTTAACAACGATATGAGTAATACCAATCTTATTACCTGTAATCTCGCCGTCATCACCAACTGCCGTAACATCTGCAATAGCTGTATTCTTACTTTCAAATGAGATACTTCCAGGATTAGCATAATCAGTAATCAAGTTGAACTTCTTACCTGAATATGTGTCAAGAGTAGCTGTTTCTCCGACATGAATTGTCATTTCATATTTAGAAATAAGTTCTGTTCTTTCACCGATTAGAACCGGAACATAACTCTTTGTTTCGTTTCTGGCAACCGGTGTACCAAGTGAATAGTCACCATAACCGTAAACGTCACCATTTCTTGTATAGAATACTGAATATTCATCACCAAGACTTACACCTGCGATTGCGAAATCGTTATATGATGACTTGATAGTATCAATAACAGCATTTGCAATAGGTATATTTCTTTCAACAGTGTCACCTATACCAAGTTGACCCTTATTATTTTGACCGAATACATACATATTACCATCCTTACCGATAACTGTACTGTATTTATTACCGGCTGCTATGGTTACTGCATCTGTTAAAATCTTTGTGTAGGTATTTTTTGTTGCACTCGGTGTATTACCAAGCTGACCGTGTCGGTCACTGCCTGTTGCATAAACGCTTGATGTAAATGCAAGAGCAATACTATGGTCATATCCTGCAGCTATAGCAACTATAGCTTCGGTATCTCTTACTTCTGTCGGCAACCACAATTCACCTGTGTTATTACCGACTCCGCCTTGTCCTGAATCATTAGCGCCCATTGCCCAAATTGTTCCGTTTGAACGCAATAGCAATGCATTTTCACTGCCTGCCGAAATAGCAGTTACACTGTCAACTGTTGATACGCTCTGAGGAGTAGCATATGCCGTACCGATATTACCGATACCAAGTTGGCCCTTATTGTTGCTGCCCCATGTCCATACATTACCGTACTTATCAAGAGCCATACCGAACGCATCACCTGCTGCAACGTTAATTATGTTGCTTAGTCCGTCAATCTTTGCGAATGATGTACGAGCCGATATTGCTGTTGATGCAACTCCAAGCTGACTGCAGTCATTCAGACCTGTTGAGTAAACAGTTCCGTCTGATGCTACGGCAAGTGCAAATTCTTCACCGACTGCAATATCAATAAACTTAACACCTGACGGTGTTACATCAGTAGGTTCATCAACAGATATTGTGTTGCCTGTACCAAGCTGACCGTTCTTGTTTATACCCCATGCCCAAAGAGTTCCGTCTGCTCTTAGAGCAAGTGAATGGTTACCCTTCGTTATAGCCTTAGGTTCAAATCCTACATTATTATTTGATACGATTACTTTTATGTATGCACTCTTTTGACTGTATTTGTTTTCAGCCGCAGAAATGTATGCCGTACCTGCTTTATTCGCAGTTGCAACGCCTGTTGACTTGTTGATTTCAAGTACACCAAGGTCACTTGAAACAAACTCAAATTCATTCATACTAAGTATGCCGCTCTGATATAGATTGAATACATTAAATCCTGCATCCAAATCCTTAACATCATCGACATTCATATAGATTGTGCCATAAAGAGCCGTACCGTTTTCATAAATAACAACTTCGTTACCGCCAACCATCAGAGGTACATTCTTATCAATTTGTGTACCGTCACCAAGCTGACCGTATTCATTACTACCTACAATCCAAACGTTTCCGTTTTCATCGACTGCCATCTGATGATTTGAGCCACCTGCAACAAGATCAAACTTCAAATCATCTGATGATTTAATAACCTTAGCAGGTACATACTTCTCTGTTGTGTTGCCGATACCAAGCTGACCGTATTCATTTGCACCCCATCTGTAAATGTCACCATTTACATCAATTGCGGCTGAAACGAATTTACTTGCTGAAATATCAACAATTCCCGACAGATATGAATCTCCCGAATTTTGTTCGCCTTTATAAACTTTTACCGGAACAGTGCTTGCTGTTCTGCTGTTTGTACCAAGTTGACCGTGTTCATTTGCGCCTAATGTCCAAACATTTCCGTTAGTATCAAGAGCAAGAAGATGGTTCGTACCGTGTGCAATCTTCAAGATTGAAAGTTCATTTCCGTTATCGTCCTTGTATCCCATTACCTTTGTAGGAATGTTATCCTTAGACATCTTCCAAACTTCACCGCTTATACTTAGAGCATAATTGCCGCTTACTTGAAGAATGTTATTCAAACCTGAAACGATTGATGCATAATTTTGATTATCGTATTCTTCTCCAAATACTGCAACTGTACCGTTTGCAAGTAGGATATATGCTGTATTGCCGTGAGTTGAAATTCCAACTGCACCTTCTACATCTGTACCGTCTTTATATTTAACTGTGTCAATACCGGTAGCCGATCTGTCATCATTACCGTTACCAAGCTGACCATTGTTATTATTACCCCACGAGTAAACTTTACTGCTCATTCCTATTGCAAGATTATACTTATCACCTGCCGCAATCAGAACAGCTTGTTCATTGTTTGCACCTAACGTCACCTTCTTAGGTTCAAGTGACATTCCGTTTTCTGTTTCATATCCAAGTTGATTTGAGTCATTCAGACCCCAAGTCCATACAGTACCGTCATACTTAAGGGCAATGCTGTGTCCTTTGCCGCCGTCTACCATCGGGTAGATACCACCGTTTTGACCTACGTAAACCGTTACATAACCGATTGTGTTTGAAGATGTCTTAACAACCTTCAAGATTGCTTTGCCGTCTTTAACACCTGTTATTGTAAGTCCGTCGCTTTCTACCCTAACAACTGATGTATCAAGTGATTCAACTGTATAACTGTTATCGGTTGATGTAGTCTTACCTAATAGATTTAGATATTCGGCAATCGTTACCGTAAGTGCATTATTATTAGTGTCACCTACAGAAACATTAACGCTTGAACCCTTATCCAATCTGATAACCTGTGGTTTAACGCTAAGTTGCATTTTACCCGCAATTACAGGAATATATGCATTCGCATTATCCTGATTACCAAGTTGGCTGTATTCATTTGCACCGAAACTCCATACATAACCGTCACTGTCAATAGTTACTGTATGGTTAATACCTGCAGCAACAAAGATAATATTCTTTGCAGAATCAATGTATTCGACCTTTGAAGGGCTCTTATAGTCCTTCTTAATCTTCTGACCTGACTGATACTTTTCTTCATTGATACCCCATGCATATACGTCACCGTTTTCTGTTATGGCTACGCTGTAACGATAACCGGCTGCAATATCAATTACCTTGCCAAGTGTGCTTATAAATTGAATATCGTTTGTACCAACTGAACTTATATCACTCAATTCACCGACACCAAGTTCACCGTTCTTGTTATCACCGAATGTATATAGGCCTCCGTCTCTTGCTATAAGAAGAGTATGAGTTGTATCAATATTAGTTGCGCTGCCGTCACCGATGTGGTCATTAGATGCAACCTTTATAAAACGTACATCTTTAGTATCTTTTTGAATTATTACCGATGACGCATTCTTATTAGGAATTTGCCATATTGTACCGTCAGCCTTTAGACCGTATTTACCTGAAATTTGAATCATTCTCTCGAACAAATCAAGCTGAATAGGTTTATTACCATAACCTGTATTGTTATTGATATTACCCCATGCGTAAATATGTCCGTCCTTATCAAGCGCATAGCTTGTTGTTTCGCCGACACCGATTTCAACAGCCTTTGTGCTGTCAGGAAGATTAACCTGTACAGGTTTATTAGAATTGTTACGTGTACCGTTTCCAAGCTGACCTAAGTCATTTCTTCCCCAAGTCCATACTTTACCTGTATTGTCAACAGCTACAGTATGACCGTTACCCGTTTCAATTCTTGTAATATAATTTGAAGGATTACCGAAATCAAAAGTAATCTCTGTAGGTACAATTCTGTTTTCTTTGCCTTGGTCACCAAGTTGACCCAAGTCATTTTTTCCCCATGTATATACTTTACCGTCTTTATCAAGTGCAACAGTAAATCCTTCACCTGCGGCTACCTGCGGAAGGGTCTTATAGCCGTTCATAAGAACAGTTACTTCAACAGTTGTCTGTCTGCCACCGCCTGATACGATAATCTGTGTCTTACCTGTTGATACAGGATTGATTGTCAAGCCACTTACAGATGCAATGTTTCCGTTTATTGAACTTGCGCTGAAGTTTACACTTGAATCTGTATTCTGTATTACATTGAAGAACTTATTATAAACCGGATTGATAACTGATGTTTCACCCTCATGAAGTGTTACAAAATATTCATCAAGTGAAATATAATCTTCACCCGTCTTTGCAGGAACAAGTTCATTTGTTTCTGTATCTGACGATTGACCTGCCGTACCATTACCGATTTGACCAAGGTCACTTGCACCCCATGTATATACATATCCGTCTGTTAATATTGCAGAAGTATTTGTTCCGCCTACTGCAACACCCCAAACATTAGTGTTATTTACAGGGATATATGTCGGTTTAGATACCTTTTCTGTCTGGCTGTTATCACCAATCTGACCACGACTGCCCGCACCCCAAGTATAAACCTTACCGCTGTCTGTAAGTGCAGCTATATGCGTTTGGGCAGAACGCGAACCGCCAAACTGTAAATCAACAATACCGCTTGTTTCATTAGGTATGTTAATTTGGGATACCAAAGAAACCTTTTCGCCTGCGGCATCATTCAATACTTGGTAATACTGATTATTACCCCATACAAATGCTCTGCCGTCAGCAGTCATAAATGCTGAGTTATAAGGGCCTGCCGAAAGTGCGGCTGCCTCAACTTTATCACCGGTTGAAGAATTTGCATCTACAGGTAAATCTACTTCTACAATAGTTGCAGTATATGTATTACCGTCTTTTGTTGTGTCAACACCAAGTTGTTTTTCTGTATTGTCACCGACTATCCACATAGTTTTGTTACCAAGAAGTAACATTGTATGTGCGGCGCCGGCTGCTATATCAACTACTCCGCCAAGTGTACCGTTGCCGCCAACACCTCTCATTAATACCGGAGTCGGATGTTGAGAACCGTTTACATCTGCTGTTCCAAGCTGACCTCTTGTATTATTACCGAAGCTATATACATATCCGTTATCTGTTAAAACAACCGAATAATCAGCACCTGCAGCTACCTTTACCGCAAATACATTTGAAAGTGCCTTAACCAATACAGGCAATGATGCACTGCCATATTTATAGGCGCTTACACCAAGCTGACCGTAGTTATTCATTCCCCATGCATAGACTTGACCATTCTTATCTACTGCAAGAACATGGTCCGGACCTGCCGCAATATCAACGATTGTTTCAGCGTCAAGGTCAAATCTCTGGTCATTATTAGGATTGATATATTGATCAATTCTTGTAGGAGTTGCAATTACAGGAGTTGCTGTATCAATACCTACTCTGCCGTTAGTATTTGAACCCCAACCCCAAATTGTTCCGTCTGCTTTCAATGCGATTACATAACCGTCACCGATTGCAATCTTAGGATTTGTAAATCCTTCAGAAACCGTAATATGAGTTGCAACAGTCTTACCTGTAAGTGAATCTGTTGCAATAAGAACAGTTGAACCTGTCTTAAGTCCCCTAACCTTTACAGTAGTCGATGTCAAACCGCCTGTTGCGGCTGAAGGAGTTGATGATACGATTTCTGCAATATTTGGATTTAGTATCCTCCATGTAACTTCGCTTGTGGTTGTTGTTGATGTATTAAATAATGAGAATACTGTAGCCGATGAAGTTGCAGTTACATCTGCTTCATCTGTCGGATGAAGTCTTAGAACCTTTGAATCAAGTGAAACCGGACTGCTGCCGACAACTACCGGATAAGGACTGTTATCCGTTGTTTGGTCACCAAGCTGACCTTGATTGTTAAGACCCCATACGTATACTCCGCCCGTCTTAGAAACGGCAAGTACATGAGATGCATTATCGCCCGATTCAACCATCATGATATTTGACAGTTTTTCTGTTCCGCTGTTATTCTTATCAACAAAAGTTGGAAGTGTTGAAATTCCTCCGGTAACTCCGTGACCTAATTGACCTACATGGTTATAACCCCATGCATATACATTTGCATCTGCAGTATTGGTAAGTGCAACATGGAATCTGTAACCTGCAGTAATTTGCGAAATGTCCGTCAAAGGATTTGTTCCGTCTGTTGTTACCCTTACAGGATATACATTAGTCCAGTTTGTTGTATTTGTACCTGTAATGCCTTCTGTATTAATACCTGTAGAATATACATAGTTATCAAAAGCATCAGTAGGATCTGTTATATTGTCTTTTAGTTCAAATGTTACATATGCACCATGATAGTCACCGCGGCCAAGACTTACAACACCCTTGAATTCACCGCCGTTGGCACTCTTCTGCATCTTTTGAACAAGACTCGAATTACTTGTATTACCTACACCGCGTTCACCGTATCCGTTATAACCCACTGTGAATACTGTTGAATCTCTGTTCAAAATTGCTGTTGAATAAGTACCAACTTCTGCATCAAATGCATTATTAACACCGATAATCTTATTCGGTAATGTATTATTTGCACCGTTTGTACCTAAGTTACCATAATTGTTATAGCCCCAAGCATAAGCAGTACCGTCATCCATGATTACTATAGCGCTATGAACACCGGCTCTTATCTTAACAGCTTTGTTTGAAAGACCTGCACCGAAGAAACCGTTACCATCTGTACTCTTAACCTTTATCGGATAGTATTGATAGTAATCGCTGCCTGTACCCTGTCCGAGTGCAGCATAGTAATTACGTCCCCACGCATAGACGCTGCCATCTCTTGTCAATGCATATGCTGCATAAATGTTAGCCGAAATATCAATTACATCTTCAAGAGGTGAACCGTTATCAAGGACTACCTGTACAGGAGCTCCTGATTGAGTAACTGTTTTGTCATTAATACCAAGCTCACCGTATGTATTTTCACCCCATGTCCAAACTGTTCCGTCTGCCTTTAGGGCGATTGAGAAGTAATCACCTGCATCAATCTTAGGGAATACAGCTGTTCCGTTGTCAACTGCCGACTGATAGTCTACAGGAAGGACATTAACCTCTATCAATGCATACAAGTTTGTATCCTTATCTGCAACTACAATGTTTGCCTTACCTACGCCAACAAACGAAAGCTGATTATTAAGTCCGACTGTAACAACATTTGTATCTGTGGATGCAATTCTAAATGTACCTATATCTGTGATATGGTCTTCAAATACGTTAAAGCCCGAAACAATACTCGGTATAAAGCTTCTTGAAGGAGCACCTTCATATGTTGTAATTTCATTATTTGTTATACCGGTAAGCTTAATCTTTTTAGTACCGACAGCTGTAGGATAATTGCTGTTATCAAAACCGCCATTACCGATTTGACCTTGAGTACCAAGACCCCAAGCATATACGTCACCATCTGTTTTTATAACTGCAGAATGATTGCCGTTGTTACTTGCATCTGCCCAGATTACTCTGTCAAGATTATTAGTACCGTTTTCGTCTTTAACGTTTGTAAACTTGCTTTCTGACAGATTTGTAGAACCTACGCCAAGCATTCCGTAATCATTCTTACCTGTTGCAAGAAGTTCCTTACCGTTTTCCTTAATTGCAAATGTAGCTCTTGCTCCGCTGATACGGATTACATTATCTATATTGTTATTCTTTCTTGGCAAGCCGTCTGAATTAACAACACCAAGCTGACTGTCTACACCTTTACCCCAAACATATGTTTCCTTGTTTTCGGTAATTGCAAATCCACTGCCGTAACCCGCAGCGATTGCTACAACTTTATCATTAATAGAAACTTGAGATTTTGCTACTACACTTGTAGAAAGCTTACTTGTACCGTGTTCAATACTGCCGTTATAACCCCAAGCATATACTCTGCCTGATTCTGCAAGAGAATAGCTTGTAGCATTTCTGCCGCCTGCTATTGCTATTGCTCTTGATACACCTGTATATATCGGTGAAAGGATATAACCTGCACTACCGCTCTTGATTTGTCCGTTGTAATTCTTACCCCAGCCATATACGTCCATTGTATCTGTAATTGCAAGTGCAAATTCATCTACACCTGAACCGCCGACTGAAATATCAGTTACAAGCAAACCGTTATTTACAAATGACTGAATCATTTGAGGAGTATTAAGCTGAACACTTGTTACCAAGCCTTGACCAAGCTGTCCATAATTATTTACACCCCATGTCCAAAGATGTCCGTCAAAATCAAGCGCCATTACGAAATTATCGCCTACAGCAATCTTTTTAATATTTGACATAACCTTTCGAGGTTCTGTTTCCATACCGCCTGTGTATCCAAGGCCAAGTTGTCCTGAAGCATTATTACCCCATGACCAAACTGTTCCGTTTGCCTTTAGAGCTACAGTAAATGTTTGACCTGCCTCTACCATCGGATATGTTACGTATTCGTCTTTATCAGGCACTACTGAAACTAAGACATAAAGAGTATTAATTACATTATCTGTACTGTCTTTAATCTTAATTTGAACATATGTCTGTCCGACAGTTTTACCTGTTACTGTACCGTTTGAATCAATCGTTGCAACATTGCTGTCCCATACGTCAAATTCCTGACTGTATGTAGCTGCCGCATCAGCTGATGAGAATAGGTTAAACGAACCCTTAATATCAATTATATTACCAATGTTTTGCTGCTTGTCAATCTTAGCAAGTATTTCTCTTTCCTTGACTAAAATTGTAGGCTCTGCACCTATCATTTGTGCAACATTGATTTTGTCGCCTGCATTTTGCAATGCAAGCTGTGAAGAAGTATTATCACCAACTGACCAAACGCTACCGTTTGAATCAATATATAGTGAGTGTGCACCGTTTCTTGATGATGATGCACCTATTGCATCAGTTGCTGTTGTACCGTCATTCTTCGCAAATTCCGAATACGGAACCATTGAAGTTGAGTTGTCTTCAGAACCGTTTGCAAGTTGACCGTGGTCGCCTAAACCTGATATTTTAAGCTGGCTGTCTTTATCTATTGTATATATGCTGTCACCGCCGCCGATTATCGCTGTATTATCACGTCCAAGCATTTCTGTCGGAGTTCTGAGCGTTGATGTATTATTCGGCGAAATTGCATAGTATGCGTTATTACCCCATGCATATGTCTTTGTTGAAGGCTTACTTGAAGCATCAAGAGAATATGTAACAGCTATACCGTTTTGGTTACCTGCACCGATTGCCATTGCTCTGTTATCAAGCGGTACTAATGTATATACTGAACCTGACGTTCCGCCTGTTCCGTATTCATATGCATAGTTCTTACCTAATGCATATACAAGACCGTTTGAAGTAAGCGTATAAACCGTTGCACCTCTGCCGGCTGCAACATCTACCGCATTAACTGCCGGAGATACAACAGGAGTATTGTAGCTTGCGTCATTTGCAATCTTTAATTGTCTGTATTCATTTGAACCGAAACCATATACGTTACCGTTTGAATCAAGTGCAACAACAAATATCTTCTCGTCATTCAATCCGCCTGCTGCAATCGCAACGATATTTTCAAGATATGTCTTATCTGCATTGCCTTGGTTCTGTTCACCCTTCAATACCTGTACCGGTACATTTGAGCTTACAGTTGTTCCGTTGCCAAGCTGACCGTTGTCATTTCTACCCCACGTCCAAACTGTTCCGTCTGTCTTTAGAGCTACCGCTGTCTGACCTGCTGCCGCAATCTTTATAATATCGCTTAAAGAGTCTATCTTTTCCGGATATACAACTGTTCCGTTTGATACACCGTTACCAAGCTGACCGTATGTATTTTGACCCCATGTCCAAACTGTTCCGTCTGCCTTTAGAGCAACAGTAAAGTCTGTACCTGCAGCTACCTGCGGATATGCTACACTTGTTTTTCCGACCGTCAAATCTGACGGACGCACTTCTACCTTAACAAGACCTGTTGTTAGAGGGTCGTTTGCAATAGATACTATAACATATGTTGTACCTACACCCACCGGCGTAATTTCACCGGTATCAGGATTTACAGTTATAATATTATTGTTTCCGTCATATGTCTGCCATAGAAGCTTAGCATCTGTCTTACCGCCGTTATTTGAGTTGAATACATTAAACGAATCAACTGACGGTGCCGGAATTGTTACACTTCCGCCATTTACCTTTAATGAATATAGATATTGACTCATTGTCAGGTAAGATGCACCAACTCTTACAGGAGTCGACTCATCTTTATTTGAACCGTTGCCAAGTTTATAATATGAATTATTTCCCCAAGCCCAAACACTACCGTTTGACTTGATTGCATACATTGATTGACCCGGTCTTTCATCAGCTGTTACTGCCGCATTAATTATATCTTCAAGATATGTACCCTCTTCACCTGAGTCACCTGCAAGTACATTGCCTACTACACCGAACTTAGAATTCGGTCCTTGTCCTGTTGCATATATACCCGCCTGACCTGATGTATAAAGTCTTCCGTCTGTCATTAAAACAACCGAACTCAATGACGTATCTGCAAATACCGGAGATGCTGTAATTGTCGTTGACGGATAATTTATAAGTTTAATCAAGTAATCAGCGCCTATTCCGCTTGCTGATTCGACATGAACTTTTACAAGTTGTTCAAACTTATCATTACCTGATGTTGCGACATTATATGTATTCAAGCTTGCACCGGCATAGCTTGTGTCATCGCCCTCTGTAAAGACAGTACCGTCAAGGGCAGTCATTTCGACATTATAGAATTGTACTGTTGCATTCTTGCTTGTCGCAAATACAACCGGAGTTGCCGAAACAGCACCAAGAGGCAATTCAACTTCATACAACGCGTCAGCATCTGCCGGAGCTTCATCACTTAGTACACCAAGTGCCGTTGACGCTTCACCGTTCTTCATAACAAGATTTACAGATACCTTTTTCAATGAAGTATCATCACTGTCATCGGCTTGCATTTCAATACTGTCTGCAGACATTGTTTCAATCGCCTGCTCATAATTATGTTTGCTGTAATCTGCGACAACTGTCGGTTTTGTATTAGTAGTTGAATTACCAAGACCTGTTGTACCGTAGCCTGCATAACCCCACATCATAACCAAACCGTCAGTTGTAATTGCAACTGCATTATGCCAACCTTGTTTTGCATACAATGCTTTCTTACCGTTTAAGTCAGCTTGGGTAGTTGTAATTCTGTCAGATGTTGTTCCGTTACCTGCTGAGCCATATCCGTTATATCCCCAAGATACAATTTGTCCGTCACTGCGAAGAACACTGCCGATATGTCCGATTGCGTCAGAATTAATTCTAACTGCACCGTTTAGCATTGAGTTATTCTTTGTGATATTAACCGGTACACCTGTTACATATGAATCGCTTGTATTCTTAGGATCTATTGCTGATTTATAGTTTCTGCCCCATGTATATAGAGTGCCCTTTATATCAAGTGCCATTGAATATGATGCATAGTTACTGTATCCGCCTGCACCGATGTCTACGATAAAGTCACTGCCATTACCGTCGCCAAGATATGTGTTTGTATTATTGTTGCTATAACCTGTACCGACAACTCTCATAGCGACTGTCGAACTATGATCTGAAGTATCACCGTCACCAAGTGAGCCATAAATACCCCAACCCCATGCATAAACTTGACCGTCTGCCGTTAAAGCAAGGTTGTGATATGCACCGACTGCGATTTTTACGATATTTGTAAGAGGTACATTATTTGAATCAGGATCAGACTGATTTTCCTTTCTAAGTACCTGTTCAGGATGATC
>OLQE01000299.1_pt1 | contig 43228 bp, 32 predicted proteins | sample 1643161 | NCBI WGS metagenome assembly OLQE01 (sample SAMEA3136650, study PRJEB25190) | human gut metagenome
GCAGACTTACAGATGTCATCGAAAAACTCTGTATCGAAGCAAATGAACATCTTCCCAAAGACGTAAAAGATGCCATTACAACCTGCCGTGCCTGCGAGGACGGCGAGATTGCCAAAGGTGTTCTGGACGATATCATTAAAAACTTTGACATTGCAGATCAGGAGTGTGTACCCATCTGCCAGGATACAGGAATGGCCTGTGTTTTCCTGGAAATCGGACAGGATGTACATTTCGTTGGAGGAGATCTCACCGATGCCATCAACGAGGGCGTACGCCGCGGATATACAAACGGCTACCTTCGCAAATCTGTCGTAAAAGACCCGGTTCGCCGTGGAAACACCGGCGATAACACACCGGCCATGATTTACACAGAGATTGTTCCAGGAGAAAATGTGAAAGTCACTGTTGGCCCGAAAGGCTTCGGAAGCGAGAACATGAGTATGATCCGTATGTTCAAACCCTCCGCTGGCCTTCAGGGAATCAAAGACTTTATTCTGGAAGTGGTAGAGACCGCAGGCCCCAACCCCTGCCCGCCGATGGTAGTCGGCGTTGGTATCGGTGGAACCTTTGATAAATGTGCCCTTCTTGCAAAGAAAGCACTGATGCGTCCGCTGGATTCCCACAATCCGGATCCGTTTTATGCAGATCTTGAGGATGAGATGCTTGAAAAAGTCAACCAGCTTGGTATCGGACCTCAGGGCTTTGGCGGAAAGACCACAGCCATCGGACTGAACATTGAAACCATGCCCACTCATATTGCCGGTATGCCCTGTGCAGTCAATATCAACTGCCATGTGACACGCCATAAAACGGAGGTGATCTGATCATGGAGAGAAGACATATCACCCTTCCTCTGACCGAGGAACTGGCTAAAACCCTTCACGCAGGAGATCAGGTGCTCCTGACAGGTACCATTTATACATCCAGAGACGCAGGCCACAAGAGAATGTGCGAGGCTCTGGCAAGAGGAGAGAAGATTCCCTTTGACCCGACAGACGCGACGATCTACTATGTAGGTCCGACCCCGGCAAAACCCGGCGCAGTCATCGGTTCCGCAGGTCCGACCACTAGCGGACGAATGGACGCTTACGCCCCGACGATGATGTCTGTGGGAGCCAGAGGCATGATCGGTAAAGGAGCCCGTCTTCCGGAGGTTGTGGAAGCCATGAAGAAATACAGCGGCGTTTACTTCGGAGCCATCGGCGGAGCTGGCGCTCTCCTGGCAAAATGTATCAAAAAAGCAGAGCTTATCGCGTATGAAGATCTGGGCGCAGAGGCACTCCGGAAGCTTTATGTGGAAGATATGCCCCTGGTAGTCATCATTGACTGTGAGGGCAACGACCTTTACAAAGAAGGAAGAGAAGCCTACTTGGCAAATAAGAAATAATCGGGTAAAATAAAAAAGCCTGGCTTCCCATTCGGCGGCCAGGCTTTCAAAAAATACTTAGATAGGAGTCTTTATTATGCAGCAACAGCACAACGGGCAGGAAGAAAAATCCAGTCAGTTTCACGATCACTTTCATCTTTTTGATGATGAAAATGAACGGCAGATGTCAGAAGCTTTTCGTAACAGCGCATTTCTGGCATTGTCCGGCGGTTTTCAGGATGCTTATACCTATAATGTCCGAAATGAAGTATTTTCCAATGCACAGACCGGAAACGTCGTGCTTATGAGCCAGCATCTCATGGCAGGAGAGTGGATGAACGGACTGCGGTATCTGCTTCCCGTTCTGTCCTTTGCCATTGGTGTCTGGGTGGCGGAGAAAATCCAGGGAAAATACCGTTACTCAAAGAAACTTCACTGGAGGCAGGGCATTCTTCTCCTGGAAATCCTTCTTCTTTTTATTGTTGGCTTTGTGCCGAGAGAACTGGATATGCTGGCGACCACACTGGTATCCTTTGCCTGTGCCATGCAGGTACAGAGCTTTCGGAAGGTGCATGGTTATTCCTACGCCAGTACCATGTGTATCGGAAATCTGAGAAGCGGTACGGCGGCTATTTCCGCTTACCTCCGCGAACATAAAACGGATGATATCCGAAAAGCCTTCTATTACTTCGGAATTATTCTTCTTTTCGCAGTGGGAGCAGGTCTTGGTGGAAATCTTTCCATCCATTATGGAATCCGGATGATCTGGGTATGCTGCGGATTTTTACTGATCAGTTTCCTCATGATGTTTTATGAAAAGATATAAATTCCCGAAAAATTTATATTTTGTTAAAAAAAAATCAAAAAAAATTTATTGCTTTTGCGAGTTAAATATGTATAATATAAAAGGGGAAACGAGGAGTTCGTTTCCTGATGAATAATGAAAAGCCTGCTTTATTTGGCAGGTGGTCATATTACTATGAAAGAAAAGAGGTTAAATGTAAGATGGCAGAGATCAATTTAAGCAAGTATGGCATTACCGGAACCACAGAGATCGTATATAACCCTTCTTATGAAACTTTATTCGAAGAGGAGACCAAAGCAGGTCTGGAAGGATACGAAAAAGGACAGGTCAGTGAGCTGGGCGCAGTAAATGTTATGACTGGCATCTATACAGGCCGTTCTCCTAAAGACAAATTCATCGTTATGGATGAGAATTCCAAAGATACGGTATGGTGGACATCTGACGAGTATAAGAACGACAACCATCCGGCAAGCCAGGAAGCATGGAAAGCCGTTAAGGAGATCGCACAGAAAGAGCTCTCCAACAAGAGACTGTTCGTTGTAGATGCTTTCTGTGGTGCGAACGCAGATACCCGTATGGCAATCCGTTTCATCGTTGAGGTTGCTTGGCAGGCTCACTTTGTAACCAATATGTTCATTCGTCCGACAGAGGAAGAACTGAAAGACTTCGAGCCGGATTTCGTAGTTTACAACGCTTCCAAAGCAAAAGTTGAGAATTATAAAGAGCTGGGTCTGAATTCTGAGACCGCTGTTATGTTTAACATCACTAGCCGTGAGCAGGTTATCGTAAACACCTGGTACGGCGGAGAGATGAAAAAAGGTATGTTCTCCATGATGAACTACTACCTGCCGCTGAAGGGCATCGCTTCCATGCACTGCTCTGCAAACACCGATAAGAACGGTGAGAACACCGCTATCTTCTTCGGTCTGTCCGGAACAGGTAAGACCACCCTTTCTACCGACCCGAAACGTCTCCTCATCGGTGATGACGAGCACGGCTGGGATGACAAGGGCGTATTCAACTACGAGGGTGGCTGCTACGCAAAAGTAATCAACCTGGATAAAGATTCCGAGCCGGATATCTACAATGCGATCAAGAGAAACGCTCTTCTTGAGAACGTAACTCTGGACGAGAACGGCAAGATCGATTTCGCTGATAAGAGCGTAACCGAGAATACCCGTGTATCTTATCCGATCAACCACATTCAGAACATCGTTCGCCCGATCTCTTCCGCACCGGCAGCTAAGAATGTAATCTTCCTGTCTGCAGATGCATTCGGTGTACTTCCGCCGGTATCTGTACTGACTCCGGAGCAGACTCAGTACTACTTCCTGTCCGGCTTCACTGCAAAGCTTGCAGGAACCGAGCGTGGAATCACCGAGCCGACCCCGACCTTCTCTGCTTGCTTCGGACAGGCTTTCCTGGAGCTGCATCCGACCAAATATGCGGAGGAGCTCGTTAAGAAAATGGAGAAGAGCGGAGCAAAAGCATACCTGGTTAACACCGGATGGAACGGTACCGGAAAACGTATCTCCATCAAAGATACCCGTGGTATCATCGATGCGATCCTGAATGGCGACATCCTGAAAGCACCGACCAAGACCATTCCGTTCTTTAACTTTGAGGTTCCGACAGAGCTTCCGGGCGTTGATACCAAGATCCTGGATCCGAGAGATACTTACGCTGATGCTTCCGAGTGGGAGACCAAAGCAAAAGATCTGGCTGCAAGATTTGTTAAGAACTTCGCTAAATATGAAGGAAATGCAGCTGGTAAAGCTCTTGTTTCTGCTGGTCCGCAGGCTTAATCACAGATCAAACAAAATAGATGATATTTTACCGGGTGCGGATTTTCCGCACCCGGATTTTTTTTCCTTTTTTAATCGGATCGGAAAGAAAAAAGGATTGTGGAATATCTTCTGAAGGGGATAACAAGATTTCTGATAAAAACTCTCAGTTACGTATCTTTTTTTCGGGTGAGAAATGCGTTACACTTAGTTAGTAATAACTAACATTAAAATGTGATGGTTCATCAGAACCGATTGAAAGAAAAGGGAGGATCAGATGTTTCTGGAAATACATGAATTACGAAAGAGCTTTGGAGTTGGAGAAAACCGGACGGAAGTCCTGAAAGGACTGGATTTTTCTGTGGAAAAAGGCGAGATCTGCGTGCTTCTGGGACCCTCCGGTTCCGGAAAATCCACACTTCTGAATATCATCGGCGGCATTGACGAGGCTGACGGCGGCTATATCAGCATCAATGGGGAAAAGATGGAAGAGATGAAGGAGAAGGCGCTGACAGAGTACCGTCGGAGACACTTAGGGTATGTCTTCCAGATGTACAATCTGATCCCCAACCTGAATGTAAAAGAAAATATTGAGGTGGGGGCTTACTTAAGCGACAGTCCGCTGGATATCGACGAGCTGCTTCACACACTGGGGCTCTATGAGCACCGGCATAAGCTGCCAAACCAGCTCTCCGGCGGCCAGCAGCAGCGGACCAGTATCGGACGGGCCATTGTGAAAAATCCTGATATTCTTCTCTGTGACGAGCCTACAGGAGCCCTGGATTATCACACTTCCAAGGAAATCTTAAAGCTCATTGAGGATGTAAACCGAAAATATGGAAATACGGTCATCATGGTCACCCACAACGATGCTATCAAAAACATGGCGGACCGGGTAGTGAAGCTTCGGGACGGCCAGATCCGGAAAAACTATGTGAATGAGACAAAGATTGCCGCCGGCGATCTGGAATGGTGAGGCGGCTATGAAAAGAAAAATGAAAAATCCGCTCTGGAAGCGGCTTCCACGGGAACTTGTGGGGGATATCGGAAAATATCTGGTGATCTTTCTTTTCATGACGACCACCATCGGCTTCGTCTCCGGCTTTCTGGTAGCGGATGAGAGCATGCTGGAAGCCTATGATGAGAGCTTTGGGAAATACAACATTGAAAACGGAAACTTCACGCTGGACAGCCAGGCCACGGAGGAAAAACTGGCGGAGCTGGAACAGGAAGGGGTGACGATTTACGAAAACTTCTATCTGGATGAGCCGGTGGATGTGGAGCAGGATGGTCAGGAAGACGGGACCGTTCGTATTTTCAAAAACCGGGAAGAAGTGAATCAGGTTTGCCTGATGAAAGGAGAGTTTCCTGTAAAAACGGATGAAATTGCCATTGACCGCATGTATGCGGATAACAATTCTCTCCAGGTAGGCGATACGATCAGGCTGGATACGAAAGAAATGAAGATCACCGGTCTGGTGGCACTTTCTGATTACAGTGCATTGTTTTCGGATCCGAAGGATCTGATGTTTGATTCTGTGAAATTTGGTGTGGGAGTTCTGACACCGGAAGGTTTTTCCTCTTTTTCAGACACACATATGAAGTATTGTTATTCCTGGATTTATGAAGAAGAGCTGGCAGATGAGATAGCGGAAAAAGAAAAAGCAGATGCATTTCTGGATGTACTGGCAGCAAAAACAGACATCAGCGGTTTTCTGCCAAGGTATCTGAATCAGGCCATCCGGTTTACCGGGGATGATATGGGCAGCGATAAGGCCATGGTAGAAGTCCTGCTTTACATTCTGATCGCAATCATGGCTTTTGTTTTTGCCGTGACTACAAATAATACGATCCAGAAAGAAGCGGCTGTCATTGGTACGCTCCGGGCCTCCGGTTATACGAGGAGAGAGCTGCTGATCCACTATATTTCCCTGCCGGTTCTGGTGACGATCCTGGCAGCCTTGTTCGGAAATATTCTGGGCTATACGGTATTCAAAGGGATTGTGGCAGACATGTATTACGGAAGCTATAGCCTTCCCACCTATGAGACACGCTGGAATACAGAAGCCTTTCTTCTGACAACAGCGATTCCGTTTCTGATCATGGTGATCATAAATGTCATTCTGATCTATGGAAAACTGAAGATCTCGCCCCTTCGCTTCCTGAGAAAGGATCTGGAAAGCACCAGGCGGAGAAAGAGCATGCGTCTTCCGAACTTTCAGTTTTTCAACCGCTTCCGGCTCCGGATTCTGATTCAGAACCGGGCAAGCTACCTGACGCTCTTTATCGGCATTGTGTTTGCCAACGTGCTGCTTCTTTTCGGTATGATGATGAGACCGCTCCTTTCCCATTACCAGGAGGAGACCATCAACAATATGCTGGCAAAATACCAGTATATCTTAAGTGTGCCCGACGAACCGGATGTGGAAGAAAACTCTCTTCTGGGTATGGTGCAGAAGCTTTTGCTGCCGTCTCTTGAGACGGAGAATGAAAATGCGGAGAAATTCTGTATGGAGTCCTTGAAGATGATCCCGGAAAAGGAGGAGAAGGACGGAGAAGCCATCACGATCTATGGCATCGAACCGGACAGTAAGTATGTGAACGCTGATTTTTCCGGTCTTTCAGAAAATGGTGTGCTCTTAAGTGACGGTTTTCAGCAGAAATACGGGATTAAAACCGGCGATACGATCACCCTGAAGGAGCCATACGGAAGCAGAACCTATGAGTTTCAGGTGGGAGGCTTCTATGATTATCCGGGGGCACTGGTCTTCTTTATGACGGCGGAGAACTTCCGGACTCTCTTTGATAAGAAAGATACTTATTTCAACGGGTATTTCTCCGATGAGGAGCTGACAGATCTTGACGATGACTATGTGACCACCACGATCACTCAGGATGATCTGACCAAGGTTTCCCGCCAGCTGGATGTTTCTATGGGAGAGATGTTCCAGTTGTTCAACGTGTTCTCATTGATCCTCTTTGCCCTGCTGATCTATCTTCTGACAAAGCTCATCATTGAGAAAAATGCCTCATCCATTTCCATGGTGAAGATCCTTGGCTATAAAAACAGGGAGATCGTAAGTCTGTATCTGGTAAGCACTACCTGGGTCGTGATCTTCTCTGTTCTGGCAAGCTTTTTCATCGCCACCGAGCTGATCAAAGAAATCTATGTATTTATGATGTCCGAGTACAGCGGCTGGCTGACTCTCTACATTGAGCCTGCGATCTATGGAAAAATGTTTGTTTTGGGCATGCTGGTTTATGCTCTTGTAGCTGTCTTGCAGTTCCGGAGTATTAAAAAGATCCCAATGGATGAAGCGCTGAAAAATACGGAATGACAATTTTTTAAATCAGAAAAGCTCCCGGCAGCCGTTTTTTCTGCATAAAGCAGTCAATGGCTAGCGGGGGCTTCTCCTTTACATCGAAAATGATGAATCCGTATAAAATACAGTGCTTTTTTCCTAAACATTGCTGTCATCCGGAATGAGATTCTGCCGGATGATACTCTTTACCGTTTCATACAGATACGGTTTCAGCTCCTCGATGGGTTTGGGCTGATTGTAGAGAATGGAATTATAGCTCGTTCCGCTGATGAGCTCGATGATCATATAGATCATGATCTCCGGATCGGTGAAGTGCAGCCCGGATTCTTCCAGTAATCGGCAATAATCTTCGTAGATGTTTTCCTGACCATCATCCGGAGCATCGATCAGGGCGTTTTTGAAAAGTGCCCAGCTTAAATGTTTGGAAATAAAAAAGACCAGAGAATGGTCTTCCTGGAACTGCGTAAGAATGTGGTCGATAATGAAAATGATCTGTTCCTCAAAGGCTTTGATTTCCGTATTTAAAAGAGCGTTGTAAGCATTGGAGAAGACCTGAACTGCTTTATGGGAGATAAGTTTGTTCCTGAGATCATACTTATCAGTGAAATAAAGATAGAAGGTTCCCTTTGCCACACCTGCCTGATTTACGATGTCGGAGATGGAGGTCTTATGAAAGCCGTTTTCCATGAAAAGTCCGAAAGCAGCATCCAGAAGAGAGTCTTTTTTCTGCTTCTTGTTTTGATCAACTTTTCTCATTAGATAATTCCTCCGCTCCTTTTTTGCCCATTATAACATATTGTTGAGGAAAAAGTATTAAGATTTTCTAAAAAATATTGACTATCAGTCAGTTTTAGTGTATAAGATTAAAAGTGACCGATAGTCATAAATAAATACAACAGGAAAACATTTATTATAGAAAAATCAGATCAGGAGGATGTCTTATGAACCGTAATCGGAAATGGAAAAAAGCGGTCGCTTCTACGACAGCTGTTATGTTAAGTGCATGTATGGTAGGGATGCCGGTGCTGACGGCAGACAGTGCAGCTCCGGAAAAAGAGGAAACCGTTTATGTAAATATGGATGCATCTGGTAATGTAGAGAAGATCACAGTCAGTGACTGGCTGAAAAATAACAGCCAGTCCGCAGAGCTGAGTGACAGTTCTTCTCTGTCTGATATTAAAAATGTCAAAGGGGATGAGAACTTTACCCAGGATGGCGAGAAACTGACCTGGCAGGCAGATGGTTCCGATATTTATTATCAGGGTACGACCGATAAAGAACTTCCGGTTACCGTAAAACTGACCTATTATCTGGATGGTCAGGAGATCTCTCCGGAAGATCTGGCCGGTAAAAGCGGAAAAGTAAAGATCCGGATTGATTATACGAATAACCAGAAAGAAACAGTAAAGATTAATGGGGAAGACCGAGAGATCTACACTCCGTTTGCCATGATCTCCGGAATGATCCTTTCTCAGGAAAATTTCAGTAATGTCAAGGTGACTAATGGTAAGGTGATTTCTGACGGAAGCAGAAATATCGTTGTAGGTGTGGCTCTGCCGGGGCTTTCCGAGAGCATTGGTTTTTCCGATACGAAGGATTTGAAAGATATTGATATCCCGGAATACGTAGAAGTAGAAGCAGACACCACAAACTTCAAACTGGATATGACGGCAACGGTAGCAACGACAGGTGTTCTGGAGGATCTGGGAATCGAGGATCTGGACGATCTGAAGGATTTGAAGGATTCGCTGGATGAACTGACTGAGAATTCTCTGAAATTAGTAGATGGAAGCAGCGATCTGGCAGACGGAACCAGTGATCTGAAAGATGGTGTGGATGAGCTGGCTGATGGTGTGAGTGATCTTTCCGACGGTGCTTCTGATCTTTATGATGGAGTGAAAAAGGTAGATGACGGAACCGGCGATCTTCAGGATGGAGCCGGACAGCTGGCAGACGGAGCCGGTGATCTCCAGGATGGAGCCAAACAGCTGGCAGATGGAACGAAGACACTGGCAAGTGGCGCAGGTAACCTTCAGAGCGGAGCAGCTCAGCTTCAGACGGGAGCCGGAAATCTTCAGAGTGGAGCCGGAAGCCTCCAGAGCGGTGCACAGAGCCTGGCAACAGGAGCCGGTACGTTGAAGACCGGAGCATCTGATCTTTCTGACGGAGCTACAGAGCTCAGCAATGGCCTGAATACCCTGAAAACCAAATCCAAAACGTTGGTAGACGGCATCAACAAACTGAACGATGGAAAAGGTGCACTGATCGATGGAATGGATACACTGGTAAAAGGCATCACCTCCGCAGATACCGGAGCCAAGAGCCTGAAAATAGGTGTGGACAGCTATACAAAAGGAGCTGACAGCCTGGCAGACGGAACTACCGCCTATGTGACAGGCGCCGGCCAGTATACGAGCGCTGTGAACTCTTATCTGAGCGGTGAGGAGACACTGAATGAGGGCGTGCAGAGCTTCGCAAGCCAGGCAGGAACCCTTCCGAGTTCCATGAAAGCTCTGTACAGCGGAATCAGCACTGCAAAGACCGGAAGCGATGCGCTGGTAAATGAAGATACGACCTCAAAATTGATTGATGGAATTACCAACCTTCATGCTAGCATTGTAGCAATTCAGAACATGATTCCTTCTTCATCCGAAGGCGGATCGACCGGTTCTGAGGGTGAAGCAGCAACCGCTTCTTATGCAAGTATCGCAGAGGCTGTTTCTGGAGTAGACGAGGAGCTCAGCAATGCCATCGCAACTCTCCAGAGCAGTATTGATACGGAGGAAAGCGTAATTGCCGATCTGAACAGTGTTCTTGCGACGGCTCAGAGCTATTACAACAGCTACAGCGGAGCAGCAAGTGTCATGGAAAAACTCGGATCGGATACCGTTTCTCAGGCGATCAGTGATTACCAGTCTGTCGTTGATAAACTGAACAGCGATATTACGGCTCTGACAGAAAAGAGAAATGAGCAGATCGCCGAGAGAGATGCACTGCAGAGTGTATCTGCATCCGCAGAGAATTGTGTTGTACTGGCAGAAAGTGCAGAAGAAGGCGGCACAACGGAGAAAACACCGGAAGAGCTGATTGCTGACCTTTCTAAGGCTTTGGCAGGGCTTGAAGCAGCTACCAATGATGAGAGCGAGCTTAAGACTGGTGTAATACAGTATGTAGCTGGTGCGCAAGAGCTGAATGCCGGACTTACCACTCTGGAAGAAGCAGCTTCCCCGCTGAACAGCAGCTCCGATACGCTCGCAGCCGGAATGAAGAGCCTGACTGAGGGAGCAGCCGCACTGACAGCTAACAACAGTGCTCTGAAAACGGCCGGAAGCAGCCTTTCCACAAACGGAACAACACTCAACACCGGAGCTTCTACGCTGAAAGGCAGCAGCAAGGATCTGCGAGAAGGAGCAAAAACGTTATACGGTGGAACGAGTAGCCTGAAAACCGGAGCTACTCAGCTGAAGGAAGGTGCCGATGAACTTTCCGGTGGTTTGAGTCAGCTGGCTGCCGGAGGCAAAACGTTAAAGAGAGGTATCAATACGCTTGCAAAAGGTGGAAAAACACTTGCAAAAGGAGCTTCTTCACTGAAAACTGGAACGGAAAACTTAAAGAGCGGTGCTGACACGTTAAAGAGCGGAACGGATACGCTGAAGAGCGGAACCGATACCTTAAAGAGCGGCGTCAACAGCCTGAAGAGCGGAACCGATACACTGAAGAGTGGAGCTGACAGCCTGAAAGACGGAGCAGGCACGTTAAAAGACGGAACGGATACACTGAAAGACGGAGCAGATACCTTAAAGAGCGGAACCGATACCTTAAAAGACGGAACCAGTCAGCTGCTTGACGGAGCCGGTGATCTGAAGGATGGTGTAGGTGACCTTTCCGATGGCGTAGATGAGCTGAAGGATGGTGCAAAAGACCTGAATGATGGCGCAGAAGAACTCCGGGATGGCATGAAGGAATTTGATGAGGAAGGTATCCAGAAGCTGAATGAGGCTTATGAAGACAACATTGAGGTCCTGATCGACCGCCTGGATGCGGTGCTGAATGCAGACAAAGCGTATAAGACGTTTGCAGGAAGCAGCGAAGGCTGCGAGGGCAAGGTAAAATTCATCATGGAGACCGGAGCCATCGAAGCAAAAGAAGAATAAATCATATAGAGAGAACTCCTCCCAGGCGGCGGCTTCCGGAGGAGTTCTTTTTACAATTGAAATGACGGAGGGTCATCTGACAAGACGCTGCAAAGTCTGCGCTTTCCTTGCTTGCTATTCAACAGGACATGCGTTATAATAAACTAAGTATAACAACGAGAAAGAAAGGACGAAACAGAATGGACGATTTTAGAGAATGGCTTTCAGATAATCTTCGATATTTCCTGCTGGGTTTTGCAATCCTGGCAGTCGTGATCATAGCAGTGGCTGGTATCCGTATTTATCAGAGAGTGGCCGGTTCACAGAAGAAACCGACAGACAATATACGAGTGGAGTCAGAGAGCACTTCCACTGCAGGAGAAACAGAGGCAGTAACGGAAAGAACTTCTGAGAGTGAAAAGAAAGTCGTTTCTTCCGAGAAAGAAACAGAGGCAGAGACGAAAGCAGCAGAGGCGAAAGAAACAGAAAAAGAAACGGAAGCGAAAATAGCAGAGGAGACTGAAACAGAAACTTCGGAGACACATGCCAGTGAGACGCAAGCCACAGAAACCGCGGCAACCGAAGCGGTCAGAGATCCGGGATATCTGAAAACAACGGTGACCCTGAATCTCAGAACGGAACCGGACGGTACGGTCATCAATTCTTATGCGGCAGGCCGCATCGTGAAGTTTCTTGGAAAAGAGGGCAGCTGGTACAAGGTGCTTGTAGGAGGCCGCGAAGGCTACATGAGCAGCGATTATCTGCAAGAGGTTCCGTACGAAGCCGGAATGGAGAATGAGGTGGAGACGGAGCCGCAGACAGAAGCACCGGCACCAATTTACAAGACGCTGAAGGGTGCCTGCTACTTAAGAGCCGAGACCAGCAAAGAATCGCAGATCCTCGGCACCTACATGGCTGGTACGACGGTACAGTTCCTGGAGGATGTCGGAGGCTGGTATAAAGTATCCGTAGACGGAATGACCGGCTATATGGGCGCACAGTTTTTCTAAGGACAGAAAGCAGACTATTGTAAAGAAATTTACGTAGTCTGTTTTTTTGTGCTTTTGTGAGGGAAAAAGAGCATTCTCTTTCCGACTGCTGCAGAAGCGAAAACTTAAAAAAGCATGAACTGCTTGCAAGAGTTGTAAAATCCATGTAAAATAATCTGACAGAGAAGCCTCTGTGCGGAAAAAAAGGCTTCTACAATAAAAAAGAGGGCGAAGAAATGAAGAGAGTCTTATTTATTGTAAATCCAAGGTCAGGAAAAGGCACCATAAAGTATCACATTCTGGATATTCTGGATACTTTCAGCAAAAAAGACATGGATATGACGGTACATATCACACAGGCACGGCTGGACGCCTGTAATATAGCTATGGAAGAAGGAGGCAGGTATGATCTGGTGGTCTTAAGCGGCGGGGACGGAACCCTGGATGAGGTGGTTTCCGGACTGATGCAGGGCGGTCATGACACTCCGATTGGATATATCCCGGCGGGCAGTACGAATGATTTTGCCAGCAGTCTGAAGCTGCCGTCGAGGATGGGGGATGCAGCGCAGATCGCTGCGACAGGAACTCCCAGGCGTTTTGATGTGGGGGCTTTTAATGACCGGTATTTTATCTATATTGCAGCATTCGGTCTTTTCACGGATGTGGCTTATCAGACCAGTCAGGAAGCGAAAAATGTACTGGGTCACATGGCATATCTGCTGGAAGGGGCCAAACGGCTTTTTAATATCAAAAGCTTCCATATGAAAGTGCGCACGAAGGAACGGGAGATCGAAGGAAATTTTGCCTATGGCATGATTACCAATTCCGAGTCTGTCGGCGGCTTTAAAAAGATCACCGGCAATGATGTCTGCCTAGATGACGGTCTTTTTGAAGTGATTCTCATTTACCAGCCGGCCAATGTCATCGAGTTTCAGGAGATCATTACCAGTCTGATGACCGGACAGATGAATTCCCGTTTTATAGAAAACTTTAAGACGGATGAACTGGAACTGGAAGGGGAGGAAGAGGTTCCCTGGACATTGGATGGAGAGGATGGAGGAGTGCATAAGAAGGTAAAAATCATCAACCGGAAACAGGCAATTCCCATCATGGTAAAAAAAGAACATAAATAATGGTTCCCTTTTTGAGATTTTTGAGTTATAATGGTTGCGACAAATTGGGCGCTCCGGAAAAAAGGTTTCAGACAGGTGTCTGGAAGACAGAAAAAACCGGAAGCTTACAATGAAAATATCATTTATGGAGGTTCGCATTATGTTAGTATCTGCAAAAGAAATGCTTCAGAAAGCAAAAGCTGGTCACTATGCAGTAGGTCAGTTCAATATCAATAACCTGGAGTGGACAAAAGCAATTCTGGCAACCGCTCAGGAGTGCAATTCTCCCGTTATCCTTGGTGTTTCCGAGGGCGCAGGCAAATACATGACCGGTTACAAAACCGTTGTTGGCATGGTAAAAGGTATGATGGAAGAGATGAACATCACTGTTCCGGTAGCTCTTCACCTTGACCACGGCAGCTTCGAGGGATGCCTGAAATGTGTAGAGGCAGGTTTCTCCTCCATCATGTTCGACGGTTCTCATTATCCGATCGAAGAGAACGTTGCAAAGACCAAAGAGCTGGTTAAGATCTGCGCAGAGCACGGTATGTCTCTGGAGGCAGAGGTTGGTTCCATCGGCGGCGAGGAAGACGGCGTTATCGGTATGGGCGAGTGCGCAGACCCGAACGAGTGCAAGATGATCGCTGACCTTGGCATCGATTTCCTGGCAGCAGGTATCGGTAACATCCACGGAAAATATCCGGCAAACTGGAAGGGCTTAAGCTTCGAGACTCTGGATGCAGTTCAGAAGCTGACCGGCGATATGCCTCTGGTTCTTCATGGCGGTACCGGTATCCCGACCGATATGATCAAGAAAGCAATCTCCCTTGGCGTTTCCAAGATCAATGTAAACACCGAGTGCCAGCTTGCATTTGCAGAAGCAACCCGTGAGTACATTGAGGCAGGTAAGGATCTGCAGGGCAAAGGTTATGATCCTCGTAAACTTCTGGCACCGGGTGCTGAGGCAATCAAGAAGACCGTTAAAGAGAAAATGGAAATCTTTGGTTCCGTCGATAAAGCCTGAATATCATCTGTTTTGTCAGAAACTGTGGCATCTCTTCCCAGGAAGGGATGCCATTTTATTGAGATACGCTGTGTGATCGACTAAAGAGTATGTGGAGGAATGTGATGAGCGAAAATGTGAACGTCACCAGAATTTTTGGGGAAAATGTTTTTAATGAACATGTCATGCGGGAACGCCTTCCAAAAAAAATCTACAAGGAGCTGCATAAGACCATTGATGAGGGAAAAGAACTGGATCCCATGACAGCTGAGGTTGTGGCTTCAGCCATGAGAGACTGGGCCATGGAAAAAGGGGTAACCCATTATACGCACTGGTTCCAGCCGCTGACCGGTTTCACTGCGGAAAAGCATGATTCCTTTATTACAGCACCGGATGAGGATGGAAATGTTCTGATGGAGTTTTCCGGAAAAGAGCTGATCAAGGGTGAGCCGGATGCTTCCTCTTTCCCGTCTGGAGGACTTCGTTCCACTTTTGAAGCAAGAGGTTATACAACCTGGGACTGTACTTCGCCGGCGTTTGTCCGTGAAGATGATACGGGAGCGATCCTTTGTGTACCGACTGCTTTCTGTTCTTATACCGGAGAGGCTCTGGACCAGAAGACACCGCTGCTTCGTTCCATGGAAGCCGTACAGAGCCAGGCTTTGCGTCTGCTCCGCCTTTTTGGAAACACCACTTCACGGAAAGTATTCCCGTCTGTCGGTGTGGAACAGGAGTATTTCATTGTAGATCATGAGAAATATCTGCAGAGAAAAGACCTGATCTTTACCGGAAGAACGCTGTTCGGAGCAATGCCGCCGAAAGGACAGGAGCTGGATGACCATTACTTTGGCGTTATCCGCCAGCGGATCGGTGGCTTTATGAAAGATGTCAACAAGGAACTCTGGAAACTTGGAGTTCCGGCCAAGACACAGCATAATGAAGTAGCACCCGGGCAGCATGAGCTGGCTCCGATCTATGAAAAATGCAACGTGGCTTCCGACCACAACCAGATCATCATGGAAACACTGAAAAGAGTGGCAGAACAGCATGGTCTTCAGTGCCTGCTGCATGAGAAACCCTTTGCAGGCGTGAATGGCTCCGGAAAACACAACAACTGGTCGCTCACTACAGATGACGGAATCAATCTTCTGGATCCCGGCAAGACACCGCATGAGAACATTCAGTTTCTTCTGGTGCTCTGCTGTATCTTAAGAGCGGTAGACCGCCATGCAGATCTTTTAAGAGAATCTGCAGCGGACGTGGGAAATGACCATCGTCTGGGAGCAAATGAGGCTCCGCCGGCAATCATTTCTGTTTTCCTCGGTGAGCAGCTGGGAGATGTTCTGCGTCAGCTGGTCAACACTGGAGCAGCAGCCCACAGCTTAAAGGGCGGTCATCTTCATACGGGTGTAAAGACTCTTCCTGAGGTTTCCAAAGACGCAACAGACCGGAACCGGACTTCACCCTTTGCCTTTACCGGAAACAAATTTGAGTTCCGTATGGTAGGCTCCAGAGATTCTGTGGCAGAATGTAATGTTGTGCTGAATACCATTGCGGCAGAGGCGTTTTCCGATGCCTGTGATGTGCTGGAAAAAGCAGAAGATTTTGATCTGGCCGTTCATGACCTCATCAAGGAATATGCAACGCTCCATCAGAGGATCGTCTTTAATGGAAACGGTTATTCCGAAGAATGGGTGAAGGAAGCAGAGCGCAGAGGTCTTCCGAACATTCAGTCAATGGTAGATGCCATTCCGGCTCTGGTGACAGAGGAAACGATACAGATGTTTGAAAAATTCGGCGTCTTTACCGAGGCGGAGCTGAAGTCCAGAGCGGAGATCCAGTACGAGGGCTATGCAAAAGCCATCAATATTGAAGCGCGAGCCATGATCGATATTGCCAGCAAGCATATCATTCCGGCAGTGATGCGTTACGCCAGAAATCTGGCAGAGACTGCCAATGAGATCAAGGGAGCCGGTGCAGATGAGTCCATTCCGGTGGAGATCCTGAAGCAGCTGACCAGCCTTCTTTCCGAGGCGAGAAAAGCACTTCTGGTCCTCAAGGATGTGACCAGAACGGCCGCAGCCATGGAAGAGGGAGAGGCGCAGGCACATTATTATTACAAGGAAGTCTGCACAGCCATGACAGCGCTTCGTATTCCAGTAGATGAGCTGGAAATGATCGTTGATAAAGAAGAATGGCCCATGCCTTCTTATGGCGACCTTCTGTTTGAAGTATAAAGAATAAAAAAAGAAGCGGAACAGGGATGTCAGGACCTGCTTCGCTTCTTTTTTGCCCTTCTTTACAGATGGAGCCTTTTCTGCTATCATAGGAGAGAAAAAAGTATTTGGCAGGAGATACAGAATGAAAGATGTAATGGGGATTGAAATTGAAAATTTGAGTGCCGCTTCAGCTGTCCGGCGGGTAATGGGACTTTTGGGCAGAGAACCGTTGAGTATCTGTACGGTTTTTCGGGCGGATATGCTCCTGCTTGCAGAGAAGGATGAAGAATACCGGGGATACCTGAGCCGGATGGCGCTGCGTCTTGCGGGAGATGAAGCAATCCTGAAAGCCATGGGAGAAGAGAGAAAAGAGAGGCTGGATGAGATCGAAAAACATTCCTTTCAAATACAGTTGCTGAAGGAACTTTCGGAAGCAAACTATACCGTGGCTGTTCTGACAGAGACAGAACCGGAAAAAGAAAAAACGATGGAAAATCTGAAGCGAAATTATCCGTCCCTTCCGCTGGCTGGAGCTTTTTCCATGGAAACATCGGATGATATGGATGATGCGGTGAATCATATCAATGGTCTGGATGCGGAGCTGGTCATTGCCAAGCTTCCGTCTCCGGAACAGGAGGCGTTCATTTTCAGCAACAGAGACAGACTGAATATCCGTCTCTGGCTGGGGCTGGGTGAGGCTTCTGTTGCCGGGGAAAAAAAGGAAAAAACGGCCGGCTTTCTGGAAAACCTTTTCCTCAAACGTCTGTTTAAGAAAAAAGTGACGCAATATCAGGAAGAGAAGAACTGAAAAACTGTGAAAAAACGTAAAAAATTCACAATTTTCTCTTTCTTTTTTTGGCATTTTATATTAGAATAACAGATAGGCATTGGATTTTTCGGGGAATAGAGATTTGATGCGGGAGGTTAATATCCGGAATAAGGTATGAAGTAAAGGAGTGGCAGGGAATGATTTCAAATCAGATTTTACAGTCTACGATAGATGGACTGAAGGTGATTTCCAGAATAGATCTGAGCGTAATGGATCTGGAGGGGAATGTACTGGCAGCGACCTATCCGGAAGCAGATGAACATCATGCTTCCGTACTCTCTTTTGTAGATTCACCGGCAGACAGCCAGGTGGTGCAGGGCTACCAGTTTTTTAAGATTTTTGATGACAGTCAGCTGGAATATATCCTGGTGGCAAAGGGAAGCAGCGATGATGTTTATATGGTCGGAAAAATGGCTGCTTTTCAGGTGCAGACGCTTCTGGTCGCATATAAGGAGCGTTTTGATAAGGATAACTTCATAAAGAACCTTCTGTTGGACAATCTGCTTCTTGTGGATATTTACAACCGGGCGAAGAAACTCCATATTGATACGGAGGCACGCAGGGTGGTATTTCTTCTGGAAACAGATCATGAGAAAGACAATTCTTCTCTGGAGAGTGTGCGTACGATCCTGGGAAGCAAGAACGGTGACTTTATCACAGCGGTGGATGAGAAAAGCATCATTGTGGTGAAGGAAGTAAATGAACAGGAAGATTATGCAGATATGGAGCATATCGCCCGTCAGATCCTGGAGGCACTGGAACCGGACAAGAGAGAACATGCTCATGTGGCATACGGAACCATTGTGGAGGAGATCAAAGAGGTATCCCGCTCCTATAAGGAAGCAAGGATGGCTCTGGATGTGGGAAAAATTTTCTTCAGTGAAAGAGATATCATTGCGTACAGTTCTCTTGGAATTGGCCGTCTGATCTATCAGCTTCCGATCCCTCTGTGTAAAATGTTTATCCGTGAGATTTTTGACGGCAAGTCACCGGATGATTTTGATGAGGAGACATTGACGACCATTAATAAATTTTTCGAGAACAGCCTGAACGTTTCTGAAACATCCAGACAGCTGTATATCCACAGAAATACGCTGGTATACCGTCTGGACAAGCTGCAGAAGAGCACAGGTCTGGATCTTCGTGTCTTTGAGGATGCCATTACCTTTAAGATCGCACTGATGGTTGTAAAATATATGAAATACATGGAAAATCTGGAATACTGATTTTCATGAAAGAGGAGTTTGCAAGGTGAGGGGGTTTTGAATATGCCAAAGCCCTCTTTTTTTGGGTAAAGGAGTAGAAGATTGGACGAAGAAAAGAAACCACATTTCTGGAAAGGCTTTGCAGTGGGGGCAGGAGTTATGTTTCTGATCGCCGGGGCGGTATTCAGTGTTTCAAACGGGGTGCTGGACCATCTGTTTTATCCTGAGAATGCAGGGGATCTTTCACTGGCTGGTCTGAAAACATCCAGAAAACTAAGTGAGCTTTCCAATGTGATCAATTATTATTATCTTGATGACATCGATGAGGAACAGGTTGAAGACTGGATGTACAAGGGTGTGATGGCCGGTCTTGAGGATCCTTATGCGGATTATTACAGTAAGGAAGAACTGAAAAGCCTGATGGAAAGCACCAGCGGTTCCTATAAAGGAATCGGAGCCATCATGACGCAGGATAAGGATACCGGGGAGATTTCTGTGGTAAAATGTTATGAAGGGACACCGGCTGCAGAGAGTGGTCTGCTTCCGGGCGACATTGTCACTGGCTTTAACGGAGAAGATACTTCCTCGCTGGATCTGACAGAGATGGTCAATGAGATCAAGACCGGAGAAAAGGATGCTATTGAGCTGACGGTCAGACGGGAAGGGGAAACGGAGGAACAGACCATCATTCTGACCCGCCGGGCTGTGGATATCCCGACGGTAACAAGTGAGATGCTGGAAAATAATATTGGTTATCTGGAGATCAGTGAATTTGATACGGTGACGCTGGAACAGTTTCAGGAGGCAAAAGCATCACTGGAAGAACAGGGCATGGAAAAACTCATCGTGGATCTTCGAAACAATCCGGGTGGAAATCTTTCTACAGTTGTGGACATTTTAAAGGAAATTCTGCCGGAGGGACTTATTGTTTATACAGAGGACCGCTACGGAGAGCGGACAGAATACAGCTGTGACGGAGAGAAGGAACTGACTATTCCGCTGGCAGTCCTTATCAATGGAGAAAGTGCCAGCGCATCGGAGATTTTTGCGGGAGCAGTAAAGGATTATGGCATTGGTACGCTGGTCGGAACCACCACATTCGGAAAAGGGATCGTTCAGCGGATCGTGGAGCTTTCTGACGGCACGGCAGTAAAGCTGACCATTGCAAAATATTATACACCAAAAGGAAATAACATCCATGAAAAAGGCATCGAGCCGGATGTGGAAGTGGAACTGGACAAAGAACTGGAGCAGCTGATCACCATACCGAAGGATCAGGATAATCAGCTTCAGAAGGCAATCGAGGTACTGGAGGAATAAAGATGCAGGAAAGATATATTTTTCGGGAAATGTTAAGTGAGATCAAGGGGCTGGCAGATCAGAAGGGAAACCGGCTGAGTCTTGATGAGATTAGGGAATTTTTTAAAAATGCACATCTGACAGAAGAACAGCTGCAGATGGTCTGTGCCTATCTGAATGAAGAGAAGATCCAGATCGAAGGGTATGAAGGAGCCGGCAAACAGGAAGCGCCGGACAAGGAAGAAGCAGGAATGATGGAGGAGAGCGACTGTCTCGAATTGTATCAGGCGGAGCTGGAAGAAATAGAGGAACTTTCCGAGGAAGAAGAATTGAAATATTTTCAGCTGGCCAGTGCCGGAGATCCTGCTGCGAAGAGCCGGCTGACGGAGCATTATCTGAGGACTGTTTATGACCTTTCCAGAACCTTTGCTTTTGGCACGGTTCCAAGAGGTGATCTGATCCAGGAAGGAAATGTGGCCTTGATGCTGGCGCTGGAAGAACTGGAATTTTCCGGAAAACTGGAGGATTACCGGAATTTCCTTTATGAAAAGATCCGGGAAGCCATGGAAGATACTCTGAGTGAAGGACAGGATCTGAAGGATATGGGAGACAAGGTGGCTCAGAAGGTCAATCATCTGAGCGAAGCCGTTCATAATCTGGAAGAAGATCTGGAACATAAGGTTTCTGTGGAGGAACTCTCTGCTTATCTGGATATGCCGATGGAAGAGATCAAAGATATTCTTCGTATGGCCGGTGATGAGATCAATGTAAAAGAATGAAAAAATCCTGCAGCCGCACATGAGATGTGGACTGCAGGATTTTTTTGCCTAGAGATAATCTTCTTCCGGTTCTTCATTTTCCTTCTTTGGCGGAAGATAAATATGGACTCGGTCAATTCGTTTTCTGGTGACGATATCGACCACCAGCCGGATCCCGTCTTCTGTGACAATAAATTCCCCGGCTTTTGGGAGATGATCCAGATGCTCAATGATATAACCGCCGATGGAATCGTAATCCTCTGATTCCAGATGGAGATCCAGTTTTTCATTAAGGTCATCCAGTTTGGCAGAACCCAGAACCTGGTATTCATTGTCCTGGATCCGGCGGATCGGATCCTCTTCATCGTGATCGTATTCATCCCGGATGTCTCCCACGATTTCTTCCAGAAGATCTTCCAGGGTGATCATTCCCACGGTAGCGCCATATTCATCCAGTACGATGGTGAAATTGACAGAATCCTTTCTCATTTCTACCATCAGCTCAGAGGTTTTCTTATATTCATAGGTGAAATAAGGTTCACGCATGATATCGCGGATATGAAATTCTCTGGAAGGATGGACCAGGAGAAGATCTTTGATGTTGATGACTCCAACCATATTGTCGCTGTCATCCTCATAAACCGGAATACGGGTGAAACGTTCCGCACGGAAAATCTGCAGAAGCTCTTCATAGGTACTGTTGATATCCACGCATATCATATCTACCCGCGGGATCATAATATCCTTGGCGGTGGAATCGCCGAAATCAAACACGTTATTGATCATCTGGCGTTCGTCACTTTCGATGACGCCATTTTCGTGGCTGACATCCACAATGGTACGAAGTTCATGTTCTGTCATGAAGCTGGGCTTGGCATTGGGATCCACATGAAGCAGTTTCAAAAAAAGACTGGACAGGTGATTGATGATAAAAATCACCGGTGTCAGGATCTTCATGAGGAAAGAAATGATATTGGCGTAACGGAGTGCGAATTTTTCCGCATGGATGGTTGCCAGTGTTTTCGGGGTGATCTCTCCGAACATCAGTACCAGAAAGGTCAGAATACCGGTAGCGATACCTACAGCGGCACTGCCGAAGAGGTCCATGACCAGCGTGGTGGACAGAGAGGAAGCACTCAGATTGACAACGTTGTTTCCAATTAAAATAGCACTCAGCATTTTACCGGAATCTTTCCGGATTTTGAGAACTGTCTGTGCCCGTTTGTTTCCCTGCTCAGCCAGGCTCAAAAGGCGGATGGTGCTTATGGTTGTCAGAGAGGTCTCTGCGGAAGAGAAGAATCCGGACAGCACCAGCAGCAGAATCAGAGCAACCAGCTGTAGGGCAGAAGTAGAATCCAAAAAAAATCAGCTCCTTTTTTATATGGTTTTATTGAATATACAATATTTTTTTGTCGAATGCAATAAGTCAACACTATCGAAAATATATTTTAATAAATTTGTAATAAATACTTGAAAAATATTACAGAAATGTGATAAAGTATAGAACAGAATGATAAGGCTGTGATGGCGAATAGCCGATCAAAGAAAAGGGAGCAGAAATTATGAAAAGCAAAAAGGGAATCCTTTTGGGAAGTATATTGGCACTGGCGCTTTCCGGAGCAGGAAATGCTTCTGTGAAAGCGGCAGAAATAGATCAGGCTTCCGCATATATATCAAAGGAAGCAGCGGATGCGCTGGAGACGGCAGAGTCAGCAGATCAGATTCAGACGCCGGAACTGGATCTGTCAGGACTTTACACGGTGGCAGGAAGTACCGTTGTTGCAGGGATCGGCATTACTTCTGAATTTGATTTTTCAGAAGCTGAGACAGAGAAGAAGCAGGAGGAGCCGGACCCCGCTTCCAAAGAGCCGGAAAGCCAGGCAGAAATGACAGAAGCGGCGAAGGATTCTGCTGAGGCTTCTGACAGGACAGGCAGCACAGAAAGCAGCAAGCCGGCAGAAACCGGGAAAAAGGTAGAGGAAACAACGTCAGAAGAGACCGGGACGAAAGCGCAGGAAACGAAAGCAGCAGAGACGGAGAAAAAAGCGCAGGAAACGAAAGCGGAAGAGGTGGAATCGTCCGCAGAGAACAAAATCATTCAGGAATTACAGGCAGAACCGGCAGTCACAGGAGATGAGATGGACGTTGTTCCTTTTCTTCTCATGGGAGCGGCAGCAGGGCTGATCCTTTCAGGAGACCTGATCATGAAAAGAAAAACAGAAGAAGATTGAAACAAGACTCTTTTCGGAGCAGACAGCCGGAAAGAGTTTTTTTAATGCTAACAGTTCGGAATATCAGCGAAATGAAAAAGCAGGCGTCTGCAGTTCTGGATCTGACCGGTCATACATATATATGGTATGACAGGAGGGATGAAAATGGAAAATCGTTCCATTGTAAGAAAGACGGTGGTTCTTATCCGGGCACAGCTGACGGCCTGGGTGGTGACTGCTTTGCTCCTTTTACTTATGGCACTGCTCCTTTTTAAACTGGAGCTCAATGAGAGCAAGGTTTCTCTTGGGATGAATGCGGTTTATGTGCTGTCCTGTTTTTTCGGCGGACTGGCAGCCGGAAAAGGTGGGAAAAAGAGGAAATTCCTCTGGGGACTTCTGACAGGAGCCATCTATTTCCTTGTGTTGTTTCTGTTGTCCTGGAAGACGGGGACAGAACGGGAGAGCATCCGGTCCTTTTTGCTGGCGGCGGCTCTTTGCCTGGGCGGAGGGATGCTCGGCGGAATGATCTCCTGAAAAAAGCGGGAGCGTGTGGAAAGAGCCGGCACGTTCCCGGAAAAATATCGGTGGATTTTTAAAAAAAAGTGTGATATACTTAAAATGTTTTTATGACTTCATGTCGATTCTGACAAGAGATCCCGATTGAAATAGTATTCCATTATAAATAAATCTAATTTTTTCATGTTCATGACAGACATTCCGGGCTTTTTACCTTGAAAAAGTCTGTGGACTTCTGTCGTCTTTGAACGAAGAGTATTTTTCCGTTTTAAGTACGCAGAGCATAAAGCGGTATGTAACAGTGTTGCTTTACAAAAAAGAAAGGACAGGTTGAATGACCAGAGAACAGTATAAATCTCTGCAGCTGGTTCAGCTGAAGGAACTGGCAAAATCAAGAGGACTAAAGCATATTTCCACTTTGAAAAAGGATGAGTTGATTGACCGGATGCTGGAAGAGGATGCCAGAGAATCTGAAGAAAAAGAAACAGCAGAACCGGAAGAAGCGCAGGCAGCAGAAAATGAAAAGCCGGAAGAAGAGATGAAACCGCATCAGCCCCTTCCGGTCAGCAGAAACTACAGCCGGGGACAGGAGAACACGCGTACCTATTCTTATGGGAGAAATCAGGAAAATGTCCGTAGTTTTTCTCCGAACCGGAACCGCAGCCAAGAGAACTTTTCCTATGAAAGGAACGACAGGAACCAGGAATATACCCAGGAACGATCCGGGGAGGAAGCCCAGAATGAGGAACGTCCGGCACCGGATTTCAGCCAGCTGGATTCCGGCCAGATCGCCAGTGGTATTCTGGAAGTTATGACGGATGGTTTTGGTTTTATCCGGAGTGATAATTATATGCCGGGAGATAATGATGTGTATGTTTCTCCATCTCAGATCCGTCGTTTTGGCTTGAAAACAGGAGATATCGTTTCCGGAAATACCAGGATCAAAACACCGCAGGAGAAATTCTGTGCTCTTATGTATGTGCAGTCCGTCAATGGCCTGCCGCCCTATATTGCATCCAGACGGCAGAATTTTGAAGATATGACGCCAATCTTTCCGAACGAGCGGCTTCGGATGGAACGGGAAGGCAATCATATGGCCATGCGTATCGTGGATCTTGTTTCACCGGTGGGAAAAGGCCAGCGAGGCATGATCGTTTCTCCGCCGAAAGCCGGAAAAACCACTCTCTTAAAAGAGATGGCCCAGTCCATTCTCCAGAACAATCCGGAAATGCATATTATCATCCTTCTGATTGATGAGCGGCCGGAGGAGGTTACCGATATCCGGGAATCCATTGTGGGAGATCATGTGGAAGTGATCTATTCTACCTTTGATGAACAGCCCGAGCACCACAAACGGGTGGCAGAAATGGTCATTGAGCGTGGAAAACGTCTGGTAGAGCATAAAAAAGACGTTACGATCCTTCTGGACAGCATTACCCGTCTCGCAAGAGCTTATAATATGGTAGTGCCGCCCAGTGGCCGTACTCTTTCCGGAGGTCTTGACCCGGGAGCACTTCACATGCCGAAGAAATTCTTCGGAGCAGCCAGAAATATCCGGGAAGGCGGCAGTCTGACAATCCTTGCGACGGCTCTGGTAGATACGGGAAGTAAGATGGACGATGTGATCTATGAGGAATTCAAGGGAACCGGAAATATGGAGCTGATCCTTGACCGGAAGCTTTCTGAAAAGAGAGTATTCCCGGCAATCGATATTGTCCGCTCCGGAACCAGAAGAGAGGATCTTCTGCTGACACCGGATGAAAAGGAGGCCGTTGATATCATGCGGAAACAGCTGAACGGTATGAAGCCGGAGGATGCGGTGGAAAACATTTTGAATACCTTTGCAAAGACAAGGAACAACGAGGAATTTATTCAGACTGTAAGAAAACAGAAATTTATATAAAACTGTTGCAATTTAAAAAAATCCGTGTTATAATGCAATAGCTGTTTAGAGATAATAAACGGAAATGAAAAGTGATATCATTGAATGGGGGGCATTGATTCCCCTTCGATGCCATAATATGCAAGACATTGTCTGCATAAAGCGAAGGAAGAAGAGGTGAAAATCATGAAACAGGGTATCCATCCGGAATATCATCAGGCAACCGTAACCTGCAACTGCGGTAACACTTTTGTAACTGGTTCTACAAAGAACGAGATCCACGTAGAGGTTTGTTCTAAATGTCATTCTTTCTACACCGGTCAGCAGAAAGCAGCTCAGGCTCGTGGTCGTATTGATAAATTCAATAAGAAATACGGTCTTGGTGAAAACAAATAATAGTATTCCGATGGGTTGGGGTTTGAAAAAATCCCAACCTTTCTTTTTTATAACTGTTCAGAGACAGGCGGATTTCAGAAGTGGTTCTGAACGGTTGCAAAAGAATCTAAGAAAGAAGGCGAAGGATGAAATATTCAAATATCGGCGGCCAGGCAGTCATGGAAGGGATCATGATGAAAAACGGAGAGCATTACGCTGTGGCCGTACGGAAGCCGGATAAAGAAATTGAAGTAAAAGTAGAAGAGTGCCATAGTTTTATCAAAAACAAGAAGATCCTCCAGCTCCCATTTATCCGTGGTGTGTTCAACTTCGTGGATTCGCTGGTCCTGGGAATGAAGAGCCTGATGTTTTCCGCAGAATTCTTCATGGATGATGAGGAAGAGGAAAAAGAACGGAAAAAGGAAGAAAAACAGCGGAAAAAAGGCAAAGATCCGGAAAAAGAGAATTCCATTCTGCTGGGATGCACGGTTGCCTTTTCCATCGTTCTGGCGGTGGGCGTATTTATGATCCTTCCTTATTTTATTTCGCTTCTGTTTCAGCGTCTGACGGATTCCCAGCTGGTTCTTTCCATTGCGGAGGGTATCGTCAGGATCCTGATCTTTGTCGGTTATATTCTTCTGATCTCCAGAATGAAAGATATCCAGAGGACATTCATGTATCATGGAGCAGAACACAAATGCATCAATTGCATTGAGCATGGCATGGAACTGAATGTGGAAAATGTCCGTAAAAGCTCCAGAGAGCATAAGCGCTGCGGAACCAGTTTTCTTCTCATTGTCATGATCGTGAGTATTATTTTCTTCCTGTTTATCCGGGTGCCTTCGCCGGTGCTCCGGGTAGTGGTACGCCTGCTTCTGATCCCGGTGATCGCAGGTGTTTCCTATGAATTTATCCGTCTGGCAGGAACCAGTGAGAATAAACTCGTAGGGCTTTTAAGCAAACCGGGTCTTGCCATGCAGCGGCTGACGACCAAAGAGCCTACCGATGATATGATCGAGGTTGCCATTGCTGCGGTAGAAGCCGTATATGACTGGAAAAAGTTTCTGCGGGAGAATTTTGGTAAAGAATTTCCGGAGGAGAAAGAAGCATGACGTATCGTTCCCTTGTAACGGAAGGAGGTAAGCTCCTTCAGGCGGCCGGGGTGCCGGAGGCAGAACTGGATGCCTGGTATCTTCTGGAATATCTGAGAAAAGAAAGAGGCAGCCGTTCGGATCGGCAGTGGTATCTTCTTTGCAGGGAAGAAGAGGCGGACATGGAGGAAGAGGAAGGCTACCGGGAACTCATCGGACGCCGGGCAAAGAGGATCCCTCTTCAGCAGATCACAGGAGAGCAGGAGTTTATGGGCTTTCCTTTTCTGGTCAATGAACATGTACTGATCCCGAGACAGGATACGGAAACTCTGGTGGAAGAAGCGATGGAGAAAACGGGGAAAGGTGACCGGGTTCTGGACATGTGTACCGGTTCCGGCTGCATTCTTCTGAGTCTTCTGAAACTGGTTCCGGGACTTTCCGGTACGGGAGCGGATATCTCGCAGGAGGCCTTAAAGGTTGCAGTGGAAAATGGAAAGAGGCTTCAGACCGAGGCCTCTTTTTTGGAGAGTGATCTGTTTGAGAAGGTGGAAGGCGTTTTTGATCTGATCGTTTCCAATCCACCGTATATTGCTTCCGATGAGATCGGTATGCTTATGGAAGAGGTAAGAGATCATGAGCCCATCGGCGCCCTGGATGGAAGTGCGGACGGGCTGGCGTTTTATCGCAGACTGGTGCAGGAGGGAAAGGATCATCTGAAATCCGGAGGATGGATGCTCTTTGAAATCGGCTGTACGCAGGCGGAAGCGGTAATGGAACTTTTGAAAAAAGGCGGTTTTCAGGAAATCTATGTAAAAAAGGATCTGGCAGGACTGGACCGGGTAGTAGGTGGAAGAAAACCAAAACAGGAGGAAAGAAAAAATGTTTGATCGTCTGGAAGATTTACTCATCCGTCTGGAAGAGATCATGAGCGAATTAAGTGAACCTTCCGTGGTAAACGATACCGCAAGATTTCAGAAGCTCATGAAGGAGCAGAGTGATCTGGTTCCGATCGTGGATGCGTATAAGGAATATAAAAAATGCAAAGAAACTGTGGAAGAAAGCCTTATGATGCTGGAAGAGGAAACCGATGAGGAAATGAAAGAACTTCTGAAAGAAGAGCTTTCTGAAGCAAAGAAACGGATCCCGGAACTTGAAAATGATCTGAAGATCCTGCTTCTGCCCAAAGATCCTAACGATGAGAAAAACGTTATTGTGGAGATCCGTGCCGGAGCCGGTGGAGATGAGGCTGCTCTCTTTGCGGCAGAGGTTTATCGGATGTATGTAAAATATGCTGAGAGCCGTCGCTGGAGAACAGAGATGATGTCGCTCAATGAGAACGGGATCGGTGGTTTTAAGGAAGTTACCTTTATGATCACCGGCCAGGGTGCGTATTCCCGGCTGAAATATGAGAGTGGTGTGCATCGCGTACAGCGCGTGCCGGAGACTGAGTCCGGAGGAAGGATCCATACTTCTACGGTGACGGTTGCGATCATGCCGGAAGCGGAGGAGATCGATTTTCATCTGGATCTTAATGAGTGTAAATTTGATGTGTTTCGTGCTTCCGGAAATGGTGGACAGTGCGTCAATACCACAGACTCTGCGGTTCGGCTGACGCATATCCCCACAGGGATTGTGATCTCCTGCCAGGATGAAAAATCTCAGCTGAAAAACAAAGATAAAGCATTGAAGATCCTCCGCTCCCGTCTCTATGAGATGGAGCTGGCAAAACGCCATGATGCGGAAGCGGAAGAAAGAAAGAGTCAGATCGGAACGGGAGACCGTTCGGAGAAGATCCGGACTTATAACTTCCCGCAGGGGCGTGTGACCGATCACCGGATCAAACTCACCCTGCACCAGATCGATGCCGTTTTAAACGGAGATCTGGATCTTGTCATTGATCCGCTCATCGCAGCAGATCAGGCAGCCAAACTGGCAAAAATGAACGAACAGTGATCCGACAGCAGAGAGTAAGGAAAAGCCTTCTCTCTGCTGTTTTTTTGTTTTGGCTTGTCAATTTTTGCGGGGAGAAGTATAATGAAGGGCAGTAGTATTTAAAAGGAGAAAAGAAATGAAAGAAAAACTGAAACAACTGGCCAATTACTACAAGCCATACCGTTTTCTGTTCTGGTCGGATATGGTGGTTGCAGTCATCGGGGCAGGGATCACCCTGGTGATTCCGCTGATCGTGCGGTACATCACAAATCATGTGATCTACCTGGAAAATCCGCTGTCCATGATCCTGAAGCTGGCACTTCTTATGCTGGGACTGGTGGTTCTTGAGGCTTTCTGTAACTTCTATCAGGCCTATTACGGACACATCATGGGAGCAAAGATGGAACGCGATATGCGGGCGGAGATTTTTGAACATTATCAGAAACTGTCGTTCCATTTTTATGATAATCAGAAAGTAGGACAGCTGCTTTCAAGGATCACGAATGACCTCTTTGAGATCAGTGAACTTCTGCATCACGGACCGGAGGATGTCGTGATCTCACTGATCAAATTTGTCGGTTCTTTTATCATTCTCTGTACCATTAATCCGGCGCTTACCCTTGTGACGTTTGCTTTTCTTCCGCCGATTCTGATCTATGCCTTTCTCTTAAATGGAAGGATGAAACGGGCCTTCAAACTGCGAAGAGAAAAAATCGCAGATATCAATACCCAGATTGAGGACAGCCTGGCGGGTATACGGGCAGTCAAATCCTTCGGAAACGAAGAGATCGAGATGGAAAAATTTGCCCAGGGAAACGAAGCCTTTGTGGACAGCAAAAGGATCAGTTACCGTTATATGGGACTGTATCATTCCGGACTCGGAGCCATGACGACGATGGTGACCATCGGTGTCCTGGTGGCCGGCTCTGTGATGATGACACATGGAAGCCTGAAACTGACAGATCTGATCACGTTTCTTCTTTATATCAATAACTTTACCGAACCGGTGAAAAAACTCATTGATTTTACCGAGCAGTTTCAGAATGGCTACACCGGTTATGAGCGTTTCCTGGAGATCATGAATGTGGATCCGGATATCAAAGATGCACCGGATGCGGTAAAACTGAAGGATGTCAAAGGAGATATCACGTTTGACAATGTTTCTTTCCGTTATGAAGAAGGGCTGGATACGGTACTGAGCCATGTTGACCTGAAGGTTCATGCAGGCGAGTATCTTGCGATCGTGGGAAGCTCCGGCGGTGGAAAAACCACACTCTGCAGCCTGATCCCGCGGTTTTACGATGTGGATGAGGGACGGATCCTGATCGATGGAACCGATATCCGTAAGGTCCAGCTGAAAAATCTCCGGGATCAGATCGGAATTGTACAGCAGGATGTGTATCTTTTTGCAGAAAATGTTATGGAAAATATCCGGTACGGCCGTCCGGATGCCACCGATGCAGAAGTGATCGAGGCGGCAAAACGGGCCAATGCCCATGAATTTATCATGGAACTGCCCAATGGTTATGAAACAGATATCGGACAAAGAGGCGTGAAGCTTTCCGGCGGGCAGAAACAGCGTCTCTCGATCGCCCGTGTATTCCTGAAAAACCCGCCCGTGCTGATTTTTGACGAAGCTACCTCTGCGCTGGATAATGAGAGTGAGAAGATCGTGCAGGAATCTCTGGAAAAACTGGCGAAAAACCGTACGACGTTTGTGATCGCACATCGTCTTTCCACGATCCGGAATGCGGAACGGATTCTTGTTCTTACCGAAAAGGGAATCGAAGAAGAAGGAACCCATGAGGAACTTCTTGAAAAAAATGGTATTTATGCAAAACTTTACCGAAAATAGACGGACATGTTTCGGCTGTCTCGGTGATTTCTGAAGCACTATAAACAGACAACAGAAAGAAGGATGACAATGATTTCAGAAAAAATGCAGGGCTATGTAAACAACAGTTCGGCGATCCGTGCCATGTTTGAAGAGGGAAAGAAGCTCGCCTCTGTTTACGGAGCAGAAAATGTCTATGATTTCAGCCTGGGAAATCCGAATGTGCCGGCACCGGCAGCTGTAAAAGAGGCTGCACTTCAGGTGCTGAATGAAGAGGATCCGCTGATGGTCCATGGCTATATGAGCAATTCCGGTTATGAGGATGTCCGGGAAGCAATAGCCGCTTCTCTCAACCGCCGCTTTGGAACCGGTTATGATGCCGGAAATCTGGTCATGACTGTGGGAGCAGCAGGCGGAATGAATGTGATTTTCAAGACTCTTTTGAATCCTGGCGATGAAGTCATTGCCTTTGCTCCTTATTTTGGAGAATACCGGGCTTATGTCAGCAACTATGACGGAGTTTTGAAAGTGGTCCCGCCGGATACGGAAACGTTTCAGCCGAATCTTGCAGCCTTTGAAAAGCTGATCACAGAGAAAACAAAAGCAGTCATTGTCAATACACCGAACAATCCCACAGGAGTGGTTTATTCTGCAGAGACCCTGAAACGTCTGGCAGATATCCTGGAGGAAAAACAGAAAGAATGGAAGACCTCCATTTATCTGATCTCGGATGAGCCTTACCGGGAACTGGTATACGGAGGCGTTGAAGTTCCCTGGATCCCGGATTTTTACCGGAATACCATCGTGGGCTATTCCTTTAGTAAATCGCTGTCCCTTCCGGGAGAACGGATCGGTTATCTGGTCCTGCCTTCAGAGATGGATGACAGCGAGGCGGTTAAAAATGCGGCGAATGTGGCCACCAGGATCCTTGGCTATGTCAATGCGCCCTCTTTTTTCCAGCGGGTTGTTGCCCGGTGCCTGGAAGAAAAAGCGGATATTGCTTACTATGACAGAAACAGGGAGACTCTGTATGAGGGTCTGAAAAAGGCAGGGCTTTCCTGCATCAAGCCGGAAGGAGCCTTTTATCTTTTTGTAAAATCTCCGGTGGAAGACGAGAAAGCATTCTGTGAGAAAGCCAAAAAGCAGAATCTTTTACTGGTTCCGGGAAGCTCCTTTGCCTGCCCGGGCTATGTGCGTCTGGCGTACTGCGTTTCCTATGAGATGATCGTCCGTTCTCTTCCTCATTTTGAAGAGCTGATGAAAGAATACCGATGATGAAGACTATGCATGAATGGCAGAAAGGGTAAAAGAATGAGAACATGGGAGAAAAATGTCCGTACGGTGGTTCCCTACACACCTGGAGAACAGCCGAAATTTGTGGATGTGATCAAATTAAATACAAATGAAAATCCGTATCCGCCGTCACCGAAAGTGACGGAATGTCTGAATAATATGAATACGGATGCGCTCCGGCTGTATCCGGAACCGGCCTGCGATACTCTGGTGGATGCTCTTGCTGAGAGTTATCAGATGGAACGGGATGAGATTTTTGTCGGCGTGGGCTCCGATGATGTGCTGGCCATGTGCTTTATGACCTTTTTTAACTCCGATAAGCCGGTATTTTTCCCGGATATCACGTATTCTTTCTATGATGTCTGGGCAGATGTTTTCCGGATCCCTTATGAGTGCCAGCCCCTGGATAAAGAGTTCCGTATTGTAAAAGAGGATTACTACAGGGAAAACGGAGGCGTGGTTTTCCCGAATCCAAACGCTCCGACCGGAATTCTGATGGAGCTTTCCGATATTGAGGATATCATCCGTCACAATCAGGATGTGGTAGTGATCATTGATGAAGCCTATATTGATTTTGGTGGAACGAGTGCCAGAGAGCTTGTGCATAAGTATGACAATGTGCTGGTGGTACAGACCTTTTCCAAATCCCGTTCCATGGCAGGTATGCGTATCGGCTACGCGTTTGGAAGCAAGGTTCTGATCAAATATCTGAACGATGTGAAATATTCCTTTAATTCTTACACCATGAACCGTCCGGCTCTGGAGCTTGGCAAAGCATCTCTTGGCGATCCGGCTTATTTTCAGGAATGCTGCCGGAAGATCATGGCTACCAGGGAACGCGTCAAAAAGGAACTTTCCGGGCTGGGTTTTTCCTTCGGGGATTCCATGGCAAATTTCCTTTTTGTTACGCATGAACGGATTTCTGCCAGAGAGCTGTTTGAAGCACTGAAGATCAAGAAGATCTTTGTGCGGTATTTTAATAAGCCAAGGATCGATAATTATCTCCGTATTACGATCGGTACGGATGAAGAAATGGATCAGCTGCTGGCTTTTCTGAAAAAATATATCCAGGAGAACTGATATGGATGATACGATTCATGGAAGCTATGAAGGCTTCGCATATGTTTATGATACCTTTATGGACAATGTGCCTTATGAAGAATGGGCAGAGTATGTGACCGGTATTCTGCAGGAATACGGCATTACGGACGGGCTGGTGCTGGATCTTGGCTGTGGTACGGGAAGTATGACGGAACTTCTGGCAGAAAAAGGCTACGATATGATCGGTGTGGATCTTTCCGCAGATATGTTGGAGATCGCCATGGACAAGAGGAGTAAAAAAGGACTGGATATTCTTTACCTGCAGCAGGACATGCGGGAATTTGAACTTTACGGTACGGTCCGGGCGATCGTTTGTGTCTGTGATTCCATCAATTATCTGGAGTCAGAAGAGGACCTTCTGGAGGTTTTCAGGCTGGCAAACAATTATCTGGATCCGGGCGGGATCTTCGTGTTCGACCTGAATACACCCTATAAATACAAAGAGATCCTGGGTGATTCTGTGATTGCGGAAAACAGAGATGAATGCAGCTTTATCTGGGAGAATACCTTCTACGAAGAGGATGGAGTAAATGAATATGACCTTACCATTTTCTGCAGGGAAGAAGGGGGGCTTTACCGGAAATATGAAGAAACACATTTTCAGAAGGCCTTTGATCCGGAAGATGTAAAAAAACGGATTCTGGAAGCAGGGATGGAATTTGTGGCGGTATACGATGCGTTTACCAGAGAAGCACCGAAGAAAGACAGTGAACGGCTTTACTTTATTGCCAGAGAACGGGGCAAGACGAAATAACAGAAAGGTTTGGTTTTTGATCTATGGGAGATTATATAGTAAGAGCAACGGCGGCGGATAACCAGATCCGTGCTTTTGCAGCGACAACAAAGGAACTGGTGGAAAAGGCAAGAGCTGCCCATGATACCAGTCCGGTGGCAACGGCAGCCCTGGGACGTCTTCTGACCGGAGGCGTGATGATGGGCGTGATGATGAAAGGAGAAAAAGATCTTCTGACTCTTCAGGTAAAAGGAGATGGTCCGATCGGCGGCATCACTGTGACAGCAGACAGCCAGGGTCATGTGAAGGGATATGTGGAAAATCCGGATGTCCTGCTTCCGGCGAATGCACTTGGAAAACTGGATGTAGGCGGAGCGGTAGGAAATGGAATGCTTCGGGTGATCAAGGATATGGGTCTGAAGGAGCCTTATGTGGGACAGGTTGCCCTGGAAACGGGAGAACTCGGAGATGATCTTACGTATTACTTTGCAACCTCAGAGCAGGTTCCGTCTTCCGTTGGCCTTGGGGTTCTGATGGAAAAAGACAATACCGTGAAACAGGCAGGCGGTTTTATCATTCAGCTGATGCCCTTTACCGATGAGAAGGTTATTGAGGCGCTGGAGAAAAAAATCTCTGAGGTGCAGAGTGTGACCAGCATGCTGAACCTTGGAATGGCACCGGAAGACATCTTAAATGAACTTCTGGGAGAATTTCATCCGGAAATCTCTGAAAAAATCCCTGCAGAGTTTCATTGTGACTGCAGCAAAAAGCGGGTGGAAAAGGTGCTGATCAGTCTTGGGAAGAAGGAACTGACCTCCATAATCAACGATGGAAAGCCGGTTGAACTCAAGTGCCATTTCTGTAACAGCGGATATACCTTTACGACAGAAGAATTGAAAGAAATTCTGAAAAAAAGCCGATAGGAGGACGTTGGTAATGCGGGATGGTTTTATAAAAGTGGCTGCATCAACACCGGAGATCCGGGTAGCAGATGTGGATTATAACAAAAAACTCATCTGTGAAGGCGTGGATCAGGCCTGGAAAGAGGGCGTTCAGCTTCTGGTTTATCCGGAACTCTGCCTCACGGGCTATACCTGCGGAGATCTTTTCTGGCAGGAGGAGTTGCTGGAGAAGGCCCGTCAGGGGTTAAGTGAGATCGTTATGCACAGTCTCGGAAAAAAAATGCTGATTTTTGTGGGACTTCCCTGGGAAATGAATGGAAAGCTTTACAATGTGGCGGCTGCAGTTTCCGATGGAGAACTGTTGGGACTGGTGCCGAAGCGTTATCTTCCGGCTTATTCGGAATTTTACGAGGAAAGAAACTTCACACCGGGAAAAGAAGAGATTACCCGTGTGATGGTGGATGGAAAAGAAATTCCTTTTGGCAGCAGGATCCTTTTTTCCTGTCCGGAGGTCCGGGGACTTTCCGTGGCAGCAGAGCTCTGTGAGGATCTTTGGACGCCGGAACCTCCCAGCATAGGTCATGCCATGGCAGGAGCAACGGTGATTGTCAATCTTTCTGCCAGTGACGAGACGACCGGAAAGAGCATCTATCGGAGAAATCTAATCTCCGGGCAGTCTGCCCGCCTTCTCTGCGGCTATATCTATGCCAGTGCAGGGGAGGGAGAGTCAACGACAGACCTGGTGTTTGGCGGCCATAATGTCATTTCGGAAAATGGCGTGATCCTGGCAGAATCCCGACTGTTTGAAAACAGTACGATCGTGACGGAACTGGATATCCAGAGGCTTCGTGCGGACCGGAGAAAACAGACGACATTTTCTGTAAAAGGAAAAGAAACGTATGAAGAAGTCCTCTTCCATCTGGAAGAAAAAGAAACCGAGCTGACCCGTTTTGTAGATCCGGCGCCTTTTGTGCCGTCCGATGAGCATCAAATGGAGCAGCGCTGTGAGGAGATTTTCCATATTCAGGCGATGGGACTGAAAAAGAGGCTGAAGCATACGGGATGCAGAAATGTCACAGTAGGGATTTCCGGAGGCCTGGATTCTACCCTTGCCCTGCTGGTGACAGCAAAGGCCTTTGATCTTCTCGGTATTGACAGGAGTTCGATCACTGCTGTCACAATGCCCTGCTTTGGAACTACGGACCGGACGTATCAGAATGCCTGTGAGCTGACAAGACGGCTGGGTGCTTCTTTAAAAGAAGTGGATATCAAAAAGGCGGTACGCCAGCATTTCGAAGATATCGGTCACAGCGAAGAAGATCATGATGTAACGTATGAAAACTGTCAGGCCAGAGAGCGGACGCAGGTTCTGATGGATATTGCGAACCAGTCCGGCGGTATGGTGATCGGAACCGGTGACATGTCAGAACTGGCACTGGGCTGGGCGACCTATAACGGAGACCATATGTCCATGTACGGTGTCAATGCATCGGTACCGAAGACACTGGTCCGTCATCTGGTCCGTTATTATGCGGATACCTGTGAAGATGAAAGACTGAAGGCAGTACTTCTGGATATTCTGGATACACCGGTGAGTCCGGAGCTGCTGCCTCCCAAGGATGGAAAAATCGCCCAGAAAACAGAGGATCTGGTAGGCCCTTATGAACTGCATGATTTCTTTTTATATTACATTCTGCGCTTCGGCTTCAGACCGGCTAAGATCTATCGGCTGGCATTGACCGCTTTTGCAGGAGTCTATGAAAAAGAAGTGATCTTAAAGTGGCTGAAGACCTTTTACCGGAGATTCTTTTCCCAGCAGTTCAAGCGTTCCTGTCTGCCGGATGGACCAAAGGTAGGAACCGTGGCGGTATCTCCGAGAGGAGATCTCCGGATGCCAAGTGATGCCAGTGCGGCGATCTGGCTTGCAGAGCTGGAAGAACTGGGATAAAAACCTGTGAATTACTTTATAAAAAAAGAAACTGCTGTGGAGCTGATCTGCAGCAGTTTTCTTTTTTGGTCTGAAGGGTTGATTTTCATAAGAATCTGTGATATGATAGAACAAATGTTCGACTACAATAAAAGGCCATGCAAGACTGCATGGAGGAACGGAGTTTTTATGAAGATCACAGAGCAGATGACGATAGGAGAAAAACTGCGTATCCTGACGGATGCGGCAAAATATGATGTGGCCTGCACATCCAGTGGAAATAAGCGAAGCGGAGACGGGAGCGGGATGGGAAACTGTGTGGAGTCAGGGATCTGCCACAGCTTTGCTGCGGACGGGAGATGTATTTCTCTTCTGAAGATCCTGTTTACCAATGAGTGTGTATTTGACTGCCATTACTGTATCAATCGCTGTTCCAATGATGTACCGAGGGCAGCTTTTACGCCGGACGAGGTCTGCCGGCTGACGATGGAATTCTACCGCAGAAATTATATTGAAGGTTTGTTTCTGAGTTCTGGCGTTTTCAAGAGTCCGGCTTTTACGATGGAGCTTCTTTACCAGACACTTTACCGGCTGCGGACGATCTATCATTTTCAGGGCTATATCCATGTGAAGGCGATTCCGGGAGCACCGGAGGAGCTCATCGAGAAGACCGGTTTCCTGGCAGATCGCATGAGCATCAATCTGGAGCTTCCTACAGCCGATGCCCTGAGGCGGCTGGCGCCGCATAAGAGCCGCAGGACCATACTTACGCCCATGCGGCAGATACAGACCAGACGGAACCATAATCAGGAAGAACTGGCCTTATACAGAAGCGCACCACAGTTTGTTCCGGCCGGACAGAGTACGCAGATGATCATAGGAGCTTCCGGAGAAAGTGATTATGAAATCGTCTCTGTTGCAGAATCGCTTTACCGGCGTTTTGAACTGAAACGTGTTTTCTACTCCGCTTTTGTGCGTGTGAACGAGGATAGTCTTCTTCCTGCATTGCCTGGCGGCCCGCCTCTTCTCAGAGAGCACCGGCTTTATCAGGCAGACTGGCTTCTGCGATACTATGGATTTGAGGCGAAGGAACTGCTTTCCGAGAAGCATCCGAATTTTAATGTTTTTCTGGACCCGAAATGTGACTGGGCATTGTCCCATATGGAGAATTTTCCGGTGGAGATCAATCAGGCACCCTATGAGACGCTTCTTCGGGTACCGGGGATCGGTGTGAAGTCGGCGCAGCGGATCGTAAAGGCAAGAAGGTTTTCCAGCCTGGGATTTGAGGATCTGAAGAAGATCGGAGTTGTATTAAAACGGGCTGTTTATTTTATTACCTGTCGGGGGAAAACGCAGTATCCGTTGAAAATGGACGAGGATTTTATTTTAAGGAATCTTTTGCATCAGCAGGATCAGGGACTTGCACAGGTAGGGACCTACCGGCAGCTGAGCCTGTTTGATGACAGCAGTTTTTCGGACAGCCGGGAAGTCATCGCAATGCTTCAGAGCTGATGGTGTCGCGTGACGGTATCAATAAGGAGATGGTAAAATGAATCAGGTGATCTTTCAATGTGAAGACAGTACAGAAGGAATACTTACGGGAGTCTACGATGCCTGGGCCAGCAGGCTTGGTCATGGAAATGTGAAGCTGGAAGCGGGGACAGGACATGAAATGGAGCTTTTTTCCGAATACCGGAGTGTGGAAACGGACAGAGAAAAAGCAGAAAAAGTAGCCAGTACGGTCAGGAAGAGTATGGGATCCGGATGCTGGGAAAGCATTTACCAGGCGACTCTGGCAGAAGGAGAGGAAAAGGCAGAAGCTGTTTACCGCAGCATTGTACTGGGGATTTCCATGGCGCGGAGGAAGAATGGCAGTGTGCACCGTCTGATGGAGAATATCCAGGAGCCCTGCATTTTTCAGATCATGACCTTATCCAGAGCCGTTGCGCGGGAGGCCCACCGTTATCTGGGCTTTATCCGGTTTCAGGAGATGAAAGGAAAACTGCTCTATTCGGAAATCGCACCTTCCGGGCAGATCCTGCCGCTGATCGGAGATCATTTTACGAACCGGTATCCGGGAGAACGGTTTCTGATCTATGACAGCCGCCATAAAATGAGCCTTCTTCATCAGCCGGGAGAGCCCTGGTATCTTTTTACAGGAGAAGAACCGAATACGGCAGTTCTTGAAAAATCAGAAAATGAAAAAGACTGTGAGAAACTCTGGAAAAATTTTGTAGAGACCATTGCGATCCCTGAAAGGACAAATCCGGATCTTCAAAAGCAGCTTCTACCTCTAAAATTCCGAAAATATATGACGGAGTGGAGCTGATGTGATTTTTCGTTTGTCTTTTGCCCGGAATGTGATAAGATAGAGCCGCAGACCCGGCAGGCGCAAAGCCGGGAAAAAGCCGGAGCCGGGAGGAAAAGAGCGTGGAAACGATCCGTATTTCAGTGAGAAATCTGGTGGAATTTATTCTGAGAAGTGGTGATATCGATAACCGTAAGGGCGGTATGGCAGATAAGGAGGCCATGCAGCTGGGAAGCAGGCTGCACCGGAAGATCCAGGGGCAGATGGATGCCGGGTACCGGGCAGAAGTACCGTTGAAATATGTGGAAACCTTTGCACTTTCCGGGAGCAGGAATGGGACAGAAGGGGGGGAAGAGCACTGGTATGAGCTGTCGGTAGAAGGCAGGGCGGACGGCATTTTTATGGAAGACGGGCAGGAAATCATAGATGAGATCAAAGGGATCTACCGGCCGCTGAGCTTTCTGGAAGAACCGGTGGCGGTCCATCTTGCTCAGGCAAAGTGCTATGCCTGCATCTATGCCATGCAGAAAGATCTTCCGGAGGTGGGAGTCCAGATGACATACTGTAATCTGGAAAGTGAAGAAATCCGCCGTTTTTCCTCCCACTATTCCACAGAAGAACTGAAAGAATGGTTTGAACAACTCATCAGCGAATACCGGAAGTGGTGTGAATTTCAGATCCTTTGGAAAGAAAAGCGACAGGCGTCGATCAGAACGATCCGTTTTCCGTTTCCTTACCGGGAAGGGCAGAAGGATCTGGCTGCAGCCGTTTACCGGACAATCCAGCGGAAGAAAAAAATATTTATCCAGGCTCCAACGGGTGTGGGGAAGACGATCTCCACAGTATTTCCGGCGGTGAAGGCGGTTGGAGAAGGACTGGGTGAGAAAATTTTTTATCTGACAGCCAAGACCATCACAAGGACGGTGGCAGAGGAGGCTTTTGGTCTTCTGAAGCAGCAGGGGCTTTTTTACAAAGTCGTGACACTGACGGCCAAGGAGAAGATCTGTCCGCTGGAAGAGGCAGAGTGTGATCCGGTGCACTGCCCTTATGCAAAAGGACATTTTGACAGGATCAATGATGCGGTGTTTGAAATGCTGAAGGAAACGGATGACTTCTCCAGAGAGGCACTGCTAAGACAGAGTGAAAAGTGGAAGGTCTGTCCTTTTGAACTGAGTCTGGATGTTTCTATCTGGGTCGATGCCGTGATCTGTGATTACAATTATGTTTTTGATCCGACGGCTCATCTGAAGCGTTTTTTTGGCGAAGGAAGCGGAGGCAAAGGCTCCTATATTTTCCTTATTGATGAGGCGCATAACCTGGTGGAACGGGGCCGGGAAATGTACAGTGCGCTTCTCTGGAAGGAGGATCTTCTGGAAGCCAAAAGAGCTGTTCAGCAGAAAGACAAGGACAGCGGACGCAGGTATCAGGGGAAGAAACTGATCGCTCAGCTGGAACGGGTGAACCGTCAGATGCTGGCATGGAAAAGAGAATGTGAAGAAGGCTGCAAAGTGATGAAAAGCCTGGAAGGCTTTCCTGTAATGCTCATGAGTGCGGAAGGCCTCCTGGAAGAATATCTGGAAGAAGAACCGCCGGGAGAAGAACGGAAGATACTGCTGGAGCTTTATTTTCAGATCCGTCATTTCCTGGAGATCGCAGATCGTCTGGATGAAAGTTATGTGATTTACAGCATGCTGGATGAGAACGGGAGATTTCTGGTCAAGCTTTTCTGTATCGATACATCTTCTGCGATACAGGAGTGTCTGGATAAGGGAAACAGTACGGTCTTTTTTTCGGCAACCCTGCTTCCCGTTACGTATTATCAAAGTCTTCTGAGCGGAGTCAGGGATGATTATGCGGTTTATGCCAGGACTCCGTTTTTGCCGGAGCAGAGACGGGTGCTGATCGGAAGAGATGTCAGCTCCAGGTATAAGCGCCGCGGACCGAAGGAATACGAAAAGATCGCAGTTTATATAGAAAAGACAGTTTCCGGATGTCCGGGAAATTATATGGTCTTTTTTCCTTCTTACCGGATGATGGAAGATGTGGGGGCGGTTTTTGAAGAACGCTGTGGAACTGCGTTTCGGACACGATATCAGAAAAGCGGCATGACAGAGGACGAAAGAGAAGAATTTCTGAAAGCTTTTGAGGGAAAAGGGGAGCAGAGTCTGATCGGTTTCTGCGTCATGGGAGGAATTTTCGGAGAAGGCATCGACCTGAAAGGAGAACGGCTCATCGGAGCTATTATTGTCGGGACCGGACTTCCGCAGGTCTGTGCGGAACGGGAACTCTTAAAGGACTATTACGACAACCGGGGACAGGATGGCTTTGCCTATGCCTATCGGATTCCCGGGATGAATAAAGTGCTTCAGTCAGCAGGCAGGGTGATCCGTACCAGAGAGGACCGGGGAGTCATTCTTCTTCTGGATGAGCGATTTTGTGAGTGGGAATATCAGGGGATGTTTCCCAGGGAATGGACCGATGTGGAGGTCTGCAGTTTATGGACGGTGGAAAAGGCACTTGCAGGCTTTTGGGAAAGTTAGCGGATTTCTTCCTTGAAAGATAGATAGACCGGTGTTACAATGGTGGGGTACAATCAGCGGATGTGCGAACAAAACACGCAGAATATGGAGGAAACTATGAGCAGCGTAAGAAGAGTTTATGTGGAAAAAAAACCGGATTTTGCCGTTCAGGCGAAAGATTTGATGCATGAGATCCACAGTTATCTGGGAATTTCCGAGGTGACTGGTGTCCGGGTTCTGATTCGTTACGATGTGGAACATATTTCAGACGAGGTTTTTGAGAAGGCATGTAAGACCGTTTTCTCAGAGCCGCCGGTGGATACTCTTTACCGTGAGAGTTTTAAAACTGATCCGGAAGACCGGGTATTTTCCGTGGAATTCCTTCCGGGACAGTTTGACCAGAGAGCAGATTCCGCTGTTCAGTGTGTGAAATTCCTGAAAGAGGATGAGGAACCGATCATCAAATCGGCTACTACTTATGTCATTGAAGGAAGCATCACCGATGAGCAGTTTGAAGCGATCAAGAATCATTGCATTAACCCTGTGGATTCCAGAGAGACCGGTATGGAGAAACCGGAGACGCTGGAAACTCATTTTGACGAGCCGGAAGACGTAAAGATTTTTGAAGGCTTTCAGGAGATGCCGGAAGAAGAACTGAAAAAACTCTATGACTCTTTAAATCTTGCCATGACCTTTAAGGATTTTCTTCATATTCAGAAGTATTATAAAAATGAAGAAAAGAGAGATCCTTCTGTGACAGAGATCCGGGTGCTGGATACTTACTGGTCTGACCATTGCCGTCATACGACTTTCTCAACTGAGCTGAAGCATGTGACCTTCGGTGAGGGTGATTACCGTAAGCCTATGGAAGCAACCTATGAAGAGTATCTGCAGGATCACAAGGAGATCTTTAAAGGAAGAACAGATAAATTTGTCTGCCTGATGGATCTTGCTCTGATGGCTATGCGGAAACTGAAAAAAGAGGGCAAGCTGGAGGATCAGGAAGAATCTGACGAGATCAATGCCTGCAGTATTGTAGTTCCTGTGGAGATCGATGGAAAGACGGAGGAGTGGCTCGTAAACTTCAAAAATGAGACGCACAACCATCCCACAGAGATCGAGCCCTTCGGAGGAGCTGCTACCTGTCTTGGCGGAGCGATCCGTGATCCTCTGTCAGGCCGTACCTATGTATATCAGGCGATGCGTGTGACTGGAGCCGCTGATCCGACTGTGTCTGTGAAAGAGACACTGAAAGGCAAGCTGCCGCAGAAAAAAATCGTCCGCAGCGCAGCACACGGTTACAGCTCTTATGGAAACCAGATCGGTCTGGCCACCGGTTATGTAAAAGAGATCTATCATCCGGATTATGTGGCAAAGCGTATGGAGATCGGTGCTGTTATGGGTGCTGCTCCCAGAAATGCAGTAAAGAGAGAAAATTCTGATCCGGGCGATATCATCATTCTCCTGGGAGGACGGACCGGCCGTGACGGTATCGGTGGAGCTACCGGTTCTTCCAAGGTACATACAGAGGCATCCATTGAGGTATGCGGCGCAGAAGTACAGAAGGGTAATGCACCTACCGAGCGTAAGATCCAGCGTATGTTCCGCAGACCGGAAGTCAGCAGCCTCATCAAGAAATGTAACGACTTTGGTGCCGGCGGTGTATCGGTTGCCATCGGAGAGCTTGCACCCGGACTTCGCGTAAATCTGGATAAAGTACCGAAAAAATATGCTGGTCTGGATGGAACGGAAATCGCTATTTCCGAGTCTCAGGAGCGTA